>JACCDY010991582.1_pt1 | contig 117797 bp, 96 predicted proteins | sample 7446391 | NCBI WGS metagenome assembly JACCDY01 (sample SAMN15323451, study PRJNA562643) | freshwater metagenome | isolation source: river surface water | place: USA:Blue River Watershed | collected 2017-08-18 | reverse complement strand
GGTATTGATGGTCTTAGTGGTATATCCGCTGCGAGTGGAACTTCTGGTACATCAGGTACATCTGGTGAGTCTGGAACAAGTGGTACAAGAGGAACTTCTGGTACTTCGGGTATTTCAGGTACAAACGGTACAGCGGGAACAAGTGCAACAAGTGGAACAAGTGGTTCAGCTGGTACATCAGGTATTACGGGAACTGCTGGTACTTCGGGTATTAATGCAACAAGTGGAACAAACGGTTTGGTTGGTACATCAGGTATCTCAGGAACATCTGGAACTTCGGGTAATGGTGGTACAGGTGGTATTTCAACCGCAGCTGGTACATCGGGTACTTCTGGTACAAGAGGTACTTCAGGTACATCGGGTATTTCGGGTAACTTGGGAACTTCTGGAACCTATGTTTCAGATATAGCTGGTGCTGGTTTAGCTGGTGGCGGTCAGTTAACAACTGATAGAACATTAGCTATCGACACCACTAGTATGACACTGTTTAACCCAGCACCGTATATTGTTTGGGACTTAAGTAGTAACAGGTTTACTGATTTCGTTGTCCAAGGAAATATATCTGGATTTAACACAGTAATTGGTTTAGGTGAAACGGGGGTTGTTGCTCCATCTGAAATGAACCCTAACTTTATCTTAACGCAAGATGCTTCAAATAGATACTTAAGATTAACACCTAGAAACGTTTTACAAGGAACTTCAGGTACTTCTGGAGTAAACGGTACTTCAGGAACATCAGGATCGTCAGGTAGAAGTGGAACTTCTGGTACTTCTGGTGTAAGTGGAACATCGGGTACTTCTGGTGTAAGTGGAACATCGGGTACTTCTGGATCTGCGGGTACATCGGGTGCAAGAGGAACATCGGGTACTTCTGGTGTAAGTGGAACTTCTGGTACTTCTGGATCTGCGGGTACATCGGGTGCAAGAGGAACATCGGGTACTTCTGGTGCTGCTGGTGCTGCGGGTTCTCCTGGTGCCGATGGTACAGCTGGAACTTCAGGTGCTGCGGGTACATCGGGAACTTCAGGTGGTGGGTCATCTGGTTATTTCCAAACAACTTTAATCACCGATCAGGGTGCTGTGGCGAATATAAATCATACTGTTCAATTTGATAACTTAGAATTTGATAGTGCTGGTGTCGTTCAAGGTAATAACTACCAAATCATCATACCAGATACTCAAATTTGGGAATTACAGGCTCAAATTGGTGTTGCAAACTGGACAGCATACACAAGTTTGGCATTCTATAATGTTACGAATAATATTTATGAAAAAGTTGCTATCTATAACGTAGATTTAACAGATTGCCCAGAAACATTAAATATCGATATGATTTATAAAAACGAAACTGGGGGCCCCGTAACGATTGAAGTAAGAATGCGTGGCACAGGTAATGGTACCATAGTATCGGGTCAAGGTGCATTCACAGCTTGTGATGGTAATATTGTTGGTGGCGGTGGTACAATAATGACCTATTTCTATGGACATAAACTTGGATAAGAAATTGTGCTTTAGCACAAAAGACAAACTCAATAGAAATATTGAGCTAACAAGCGATAGAGTAAGATTAGTGTAAATCTGACTATTATCGAATTTAAACTCGAAAAAGCCTAGGTAACTAGGCTTTTTTGTTTATTTTTGTACCGAATTGTTTATTTTTAAAAATAAAAAAGGTATGAAAACAATATTGTATATCGCGCCACATTTATCAACAGGTGGTTTACCTCAATATCTCACAAAAAAAATTGAGGAGTTAAAAAACAATTATAATATATACGTTATAGAATACGAAGATGTAACTGGTGGTGTTTTAGTGGTTCAAAAAAATAAAATAAGAGATCTAATCGGTGATAATTTATTAACAATTCCATGGGGTGGTGATAAACAATTTGTGATTGAAACAATTGAAAGGATTAAACCAGATATTGTTCATTTGGAAGAAATGCCAGAATACTTTATGAGTGATGATATAGCCAATCAAATATACACCAACAATAGAACTTATAAAATATTTGAAACATCACATGATTCATCTTTCGATATAAACACCAAAAGGTTTAGACCTGATAAATTTATATTGGTATCTAATTTTCAAGTTAAAATGTTGTCTGGTTTAAATATAGATTCTTCTGTTGTTGAATACCCAATTGAATATAAAGAAAGACCAAATCGTGAGGATGTACTAAAAGAATTAGGATTAGATCCAGAATATAAACATGTATTACATGTTGGTTTGTTCACACCAAGAAAAAATCAAGCTGAATTTTTTGAATATGCTAAAAGTTTAGAAAATGAAAAAATTATGTTTCATTCTGTTGGAAACACAGCGGATAATTTTAGGTACTATTGGGAACCGTTATTAGCGGATAAACCGAATAATTTAATTGTACATGGTGAAAGATCGGACGTGGATAAATTTTATTCTGCGATGGATTTATTTCTATTCACATCAAGAGGAACTGTGAATGATAAGGAAACAATGCCTTTAGTTATTCGCGAAGCGATATCATGGAAAATACCCATACTGATATATAATTTACCAGTGTATGAAAATTATTTTGATAAATATAATGAGGTTTCTTACTTATCATTTGATGATTTTGAATGTAATAAAGGTTTAATTTTAAATAAGTTAAATGTTGATGAATCAATATCAACAGATACTCTTGTTATTATTTCAACATATCCTAATAGTGAGCACATAATTGACTTAACAAAAAAATCGATCGATGCTATAAAAAAACAAGGATATAAAGTGATGTTAAGTTCACATTATCCAATAAATGAAGAATTACAAAACCTATCAGATTATATTGTTGTTGATAAAAATAATTTATTAACCTATCATGATTATTTTTCAACTGCTTGGCAAACATCTGATGAGATGGAAATGATGATGAACATCAAAACAGAAAAAAACCACCAATACCATGGCCCAGCTGTTTACACAAATTATTACAATGGTATATCGTTAGCCAAATCACTTGGTTATGGTAATGTTGTTTGTTTTAACTATGATATGATAATCGAGGATCCAAATGTTATACAGTTTTATGTAAACGAATTAAAAACAAATAAAGCGGTTTACAACTCATATAATGCTATGGAAGGGCCTTGTTTAAGAACAGTCATATTTGCAACAAACACAACATTCTTTTTAGATAACTTTAAATTAATAAAAACAGCCGATGAATATAATGATTGGCAAAAAACCGTTGGTTCGGAATCGAACGGTTTAGAAAATATTTTTCACCATAATTTAAAAAATCAAATACAAAAAATTAAAACATTAACCAATGATGAATACACAAATTTACTTAAAAACTGTAAAACAGATCTTTGTTCTATGGTTGAGTATTTTAATGTGTTACCAGTTAAAGAACGCCCAGACCTTTTTGCAGTTTGGTTAAGTACTTCTAATTTAGAAGATAATCGCGATATGATTATCGATGTAATGAAAAATGGCAAATTGTTCGATCACCTTCCTTTAAAAATAACGACATCTTCTTATAGATACACAGCATTTATATTTGAACCTGGTGATGTTTATAATATACTTTTATTTGAAAACGGTAAAATCAAAAAAGAGATAATTGTGGATGATGAATACTTTAATAATAAATTAAAAATAAATGGACTATTAACCATCAAATAATATGATTGCAGTAACACACATAAGTTCAATAACAGATATCGCGTACATACTACCGATTTGTTCTTGGTTGCACGAAAATAAAAATAAAAAAATTATCTTTGTGTTTCCAGAAAAAATAGATAAAATAAACAGTATAGTTACTTTGTTAAAATTACAAAAATTTACTGAGGATGTTGTTTTAATTAATTACAATAACATCAATGGTAAATTTAACCCCAACGATTATTTGGGTACCAAAGTTGATGAGTATTATAATTTTTTTGCACCAATTAAATACCCCGAAAACCCAACAAGTTTTTATGCATCTCAATATAATTTGGGATTTGATAAAAATTTTGCGTTAAATTTGGATTTAGAGTTTAAATATGATTTTGATAAGATATCGGCAACTTCTGGTCTAACACAAATTTACCCAAATTATGAAATTATACCAGATGACATGGATATGTTATCAACGCTAAGAGAACTTGCGTATTCTAAAGAAAAACATGTAAATTTTGACCACGTGGCTGTATATTTTGGTTTATGTAAAATACCCTTTTATCTTTATCTGTTCAAAAAAGAAAATGGTTACTTTATCGATGAAACCAAAGAAAATTTTTGGTTGAAATTAAAAGATGCTTCAATTTTAGATATAAGGGCTTTTGGCGGTGCTAGAAAAATAAGATCAATCTATAATAAAATATACTTTAATTAATGAATATTTGTCAAGTAACAGTTGGTTTATTACCGATTCCGCCAAATGGGTGGGGTGCTGTTGAAAAAATTATATGGGAATATCATTGTAATTCAGGGGAACTTGGTCATAACAGTGATATAAAATATTTAAATGACGTTGTTAAGGAAAAATATGATATTGTACATCAGCACGTGGCAAATTTAGCTTTAGAGGGTAAACAAAGAGGTATTGATTATATTTTTACTTGCCACGATCACCACACGTATGTTTATGGAAAAGACTCCCCAACATATAAAGAAAATCTTGAGGCGATTGATAAATCTATCATTTCATTTGTTCCAGCGAAATTCTTATTGGGTTATTTTAATAACCATCCAAAATTAAGGTATTTGGAACATGCTGTTAATGTTGATTTTTTTAAACCAGATATGAGCAAAAGACCCAGTGGCCATAAATTATTGTGTGTCGCTAATAATGGTTTTGCTAATAATCAGGGTTTTGACAGAAAAGGTTTTTCTTACGCGATAAACGCAGCGAAAATTTTAGATTTACCAATAACAATTGTCGGCCCATCAAATAATAAAAATTTTTTCAACAGTTTTTTACAAGAATACGATAAGTTGACAATTCTATACGATTTAAACGAACAACAACTTTTGGATACATATCAAAGTCACACAATATTTTTACACCCATCTATATTAGAAGCGGGTCACCCAAATTTGACTTTACTTGAAGCGATGGCTTGCGGTTTACCAGTTATTGCCACATTTGAACCAGGTAACGAATTACCTGGTATATATCGAATAGAACGTGATGTAAGGCAGGTTGTTAATGGATTGTATTATGTGATGAATAATTACATTGAAATGTGTGAGATGAGTTTAAAAACCGCAAAAAATCACTCATTTAAAAAATTAACTGAAAAATTAATAAACATATACCAAGAAGTGATTGATAATAAAAATACTATGAAAGAAAGTTTAATTAAAATTTACGAAGAAACACCTATAACTAATATAAATAAAATATTTAGGGAAAATAAAGTTGTGTACAGCTTCATAAACGGCCCAAGGGTTGAGATATTGGGTAATAACGAAGAAGAATATACTGTTGAATTTATTGATTTAGATACATCAAAGGTTGAATATACAACAACAATTAAAAATAACTGTTGGTGTAAGGCTAGTAAGGAATATTTGGTTAATTGGCACATAAAAGTATCAAAAAACGGTGTTTTATTTTCTGAACATTTTTTTGATCCAAAGGGTAAACACGTTTACGTTGCATTAGACTCTAGTGCGATTGGTGATACATTGGCTTGGTTTCCAATTATAGATGAGTTTAGAAAAAAATATGATTGTACTGTTAGTGTATCTACCTTTAAAAACGATTGGTTCGAAAAAGAATACCCAGAATTGCGCTTTATAAAACCTGGGGAAATTGTACATGATTTATACGCGATGTTCACAATTGGTTGGTATTATGATAATACTAAAATTAACTACAATAAGAATCCAATCAATTTTAGAGAAAAAAGTCTACAAGAAACCGCAACTTCTATATTAGGTGTTGACAATGTTGAGGTTAAACCGAGAATAAATGTAATTAAAAGAGAAAGAAATATCAACGAAAAATACGCTGTAATCGCGCCACACGCATCAGCACATGCTAAATATTGGAATAAAGAGGGTGGTTGGCAAGCAATCATTGATCATTTAAATTCAATTGGTTATAAAGTTGTTATGCTCACACATGAAAAACTCGGTGATCCGTGGCATGATTCAAAATTAGGTGGTACACTTACGGGTGTTATCGATAAAACTGGTGATTACCCAATACAAGAAAGATTTACTGATATCCTAAACGCAGATTTATTTATTGGTGTTGGTAGCGGTTTAAGTTGGGCATCATGGGCTTTGGGTACCAAAACTATAATGATATCTGGGTTTAGTTACCCTTATACGGAATTTAGTGATTGTATCAGGGTGTTTAACGATTTACCATCAGTATGCTCTGGTTGTTTTAACAGACATTGGTTAAACCCAGGTGATTGGGAATGGTGTCCAGACCATAAAGATACCCCTAGAATGTTTGAATGCACAAAAACAATCGAAATTGGTACGGTAATTGATGCTGTAAATCAAGCACTTAGCTAAAAATTTTCAAAAAAATTTGGTTAATAAAAATATTAGCCTTACATTTGCGTTAGAGTTTGATAAAAAAGCTCTAACGTTTTTTGTTTAATTTAAAAAAAATGAAAATGGAATTAAAAAGCAAAATGGAAGAAGTAAAAGCGTACATCAGTAATGCTTTGAAAAAAATCGGCGCCGTATCAGTTATTTTGATGGCCATCGGAGCTGGGTTTGTAGTTGGTTATTACTACAATACCCTGTTTAAAAAAATGGAAGATAATAACCAATTCAAACACATTCGAACTATGTCTGAAACCAGCATTGCGATCAATGAAAAGAATCAAATCTTAATCATGGATCGTAATAATGGTGTGTATAAGATATATGAGGATTCTGTTGGAATGGTTATTTTTAACATGTACGCTAACAAACTTTTTGTTAAGCAACACGATGGTGAAACTAAATAATTTTACTATGAAATTTCTAAGCAAACTTATTGTTTTGGCCGTATCCTTGTTAATGCTAACGCTTTTTCTTGGTTGGTATGCTGAAACAAAAAGAATAGAAAAATCGGTGGACAAATTGGGGGAGATATCGCAAGATGCTCCCCCATCCATTAAAATCTATTATTACATTGTTAAGTATTCGAAAAAATACGAAGTACCTATTGATATAGCGTTTGGTGTAGCTAATCACGAAACTGGTTATAGAGGCCCATTTCATTGGGGGTATAATCCTAAATTAACATCATCCGCAAATGCTTACGGAGCAATGCAAATTCAGGTGCCAACAGCTAATAGTTTTTCGGATTTTTCTGTAACGAAAACAGATTTATTAAATAATCTAGAACTTAATGTTGAATTAAGTATGCGTATATTATCTCATCTTAAAAAGAAATACGGATCGTGGCAACTTGCATTGGGTGCGTATAATACAGGAAGACCAGTTGTTAATGGATACGCCAACAGCATTGTTAATTTTGATGCTGAAAATGAATTTTCTTATGATTAATATAAATAGACTAATTGAGACATTATCTAATCCAACGGTATATGGTGCTGAGGATAGAATGAGAGATTACATTGTGAATTCTCTAAATGAGCGCAATATCCCAAACTACGTTGATAAATATGGTAATGTTTACGCTGTAAAAGGTAATGCCGATTATTTCCCATGTGTTGTTGCTCATATTGACACTGTACACCCTTTGGAGGAGTTTACGGTTCATGAGGATAGCTATATCCTAACAGCCATAAATAAACATGGTGAGCAAACTGGGATTGGTGGAGACGATAAGGCTGGCGTATTTGTTTGTCTAGAACTATTGGATCGTTTTGAAAATATTAAAGCAGCTTTTTTTGTTTCAGAAGAGGTTGGTTGTTTAGGTTCATATTTATCTGACTCAGAATTTTTTGAAAATGTGGGGTATGCGATACAATTTGATGCACCATTTAACAATTGGGTTAGTCATTATTCTGATGGAGTAAAATTGTTTTCAACAGACAGTGAATTTTTTGAAAAAATAAATCCGATATTTGAGGAATGTTTACCAAATTATAGCTCAAACAATTTGGGGAACCACCCATATACAGATGTTTCGGCTTTAAAATCACTATATGATTTTTCTTGTCTGAATTATTCTGTTGGTTATTATAATATGCATTCTAAACATGAGTATGTTTCTATACTGGATGTTGATATTTGTTTAACGACAGCTGTTAAATTAATTGAGTCTTTAGGTCAGAAACTTTATTTTTTACCTAAAGATAATAGACGATTGATAAATGAATCTTTTAAACGAAATATAGAAAATCGTTTAAATTCGTACAAAACAAAAAGGGGCTCAATTTGAGCCCCTTTTCTATTAAGGTTTTATCCTATTCAGTTACGATTATCTGAAACCATCGATACCGAAGCTAACGATATTCTTAACTTTGATTACACCATAGAAACGGTTGTTAACCATTTTCTTAGCGTAACGAGTCATGATACCTTTAACTGGAGCGAAGGTAAACGGATTGTACATTGTAGGGGTTAACTGCATTGGCACGTATGGTGCGTAGATGTAACCTGTGTCTAACAATGAAGTACCTTTGTGTCCCATCAAGATTGTGTCAGCTGGGAAGTAAGGGTCACGGTAAACCTGGTAACGACCAGAAAGTGAACCTACTCTTTCAATACCCATGTTGAATTTATCTTGCTCAGGAGCAGCGTTAGATACGTGGAAATATTCCAAGTCATCAAAAATCGCAGAAACCTCAGCTGAACATACGATCCAGTTTGCACCACCACGAAGAGTTGCTTTGTGGATTTGAGCAGAAACTTGGTTGATCGCAGTGATCAAGGTTTGGTTCCATTCTTTTTGAGTATAGAATGCACCTGCGTTGGTTGTGTCGATACCACGGCCAGTAACACCAGCGTAATCCCATGACAATCTCCAAGCAGCACCTCTACGTAAGTCTCTTAAGATCTCACGGTCGATCTCAGCAGCAACTTGCTCAGACAATAAAGCTGTTAATTCAGCTTCAGCATCAATGTTATGGAACGCTGATACGTCTTGAGCTAATTCTGGAGACCATTGTGCTCTTAACTTTCTTTCGATAACCGATACGGTCACAGATTGAAGTTCAAAGCTTACCTCACCCATTGAGTCAGACAATTCTAATGAATCGTAAGTCTTGTAGGTTACAGTCAAGTTAGCCAATGGTACGTTATCATTATCTGGAGCCACAATTGCGATGTAAGTCACACCTGAACCATCCATTAATTGAGTACCATATTTCTGAGCTGGGAAATAGTAATCCAAAGTACCACCACTGTAAGAAACTGCCATTGTGCTTAAGAACTCTTCAGCATTTTCGTAGTTTCCAGCACCAGTTAAAGTAACTTTTACGATTTCAGTTGCACCTGAAGCAATTGATGTACCAGTTTTTGTTGCAAAACCAGCTGTACTAAATTTCCATAAGCTGGAAGTTGTAACAGTTGCTGATGATGTGGTTGCCTCACCTTTTGATTTATCATACAAACCATCCTCTCCGTAGAAAGCATCGTATGTATTCTTGTTAGCACTGAAAGCTTCAGACATCTGCATTTGGTTTCTTGGGTCATTGCTTTCTGGGCCACCCGATTTACCAAATTCTGATCTACCGATTTTCGGTACGAAGTAGAACAATTTACCGATAGGTAAGTTCAACGCTTGTACAGAAACGATTTCGTTTGCTAATAATTTTGAGAATACTCTTCTCACGATAGGGAACACAACAGTTTCGAAAGAACCTTCAACACCTAATGATGTAGCTTCGTTCAACATGTATGAAGCTTGGTTTTCGAACAACTGAGCGATGTTCTCTTTACGATGTCCATTTAAGCCTTCTAAAAGACCTAAGCTGTCCCATCTGTTAATTACGTCAGTACGTACAGTTTTTAAATGATTTAAACTTACGTTACCAACTTTTCCTGATTCTAATAATGCACCCATTTTTAGTATTTTTTTTAAGTTTGTTTAATTTTATTATTATTTAATTTTTCCAATGATATCCAACATTCTTTCGAGTTGTGGATTCTTGTAGGCTGTGGACTCATTTAAATTCGAAGCGCCACTGGCCTTAGGTGTTTCAAGAACTCTTTCTTCGATAGTTTTTTCAACCGTGCTTTTGCTTGTTTTAAATAACGATTCTAAACTATTGAAAACTTCTCTAGATTCTGTCAAAGTTTTAGCTGAATCAAATCTCTTAAGGATATCTAATTTTTCATCCTTAGTAGTTGAATTTTCAGTCATTAATTTAACAGCGTAAGTTAAGTTTGATGTGAACAATGCAACTTCTTGTAATTGACCTTTAAGATTTTTAATTGCTGATTTATATTCTACTTCAGCATTCTTAAACTCCTCAACTAAAGCGTTGACATTTTCTAGTTCTTGAGACTTCATTTTATTTTCAGTCATTAAAGCTTGTAACTTCTTTCTAGTTGCTACTAAACTCTCATGTAACTCATCTGTGTTGTGTTTCATATGAGCTTTTGCTGTAACATGCTTAACATCTTCTTCCATTTCTTTTTCTGGAGCTAATGTTTCTTCAACAGTTTCTTTAACTTCCTCAGCAGATTCTTTAACCTCTTCGGTTCCTTCCTCTTTAACTTCTTCGGTAGTCTCAGAAATTGCGGCATCCTCTGCAATTTCAATCTCATACACAACTTCATTTTCTTTCATGGTTTCATCATCATCCCCTGGGGTTGGTTCATCAGCAGGCATCTCTTCAGCGCCAGCTTCTGCACCCAAATCATCAGCAGCAACAATTTCATCTTCACCTGGAGCTGGTTCTTCAGCAGGCATCTCTTCAGCGCCAGCTTCTGCACCAGTAGGTTCAATGTTAATTTGAATACCACCTTCTGGGGTTTTAACGATTTCGATCTCGTCAGTTAATTGCATGCGATCAAACTCATCTGAAACCTTTTCAAAAGGTTCTTGTGTTAAATCAATCACTTCTGTTTCACCAGCATCAACGCCAGCAGTTGGGTCGATGTCTGTTTCATCAGAAGGCATTTCTTCTGGATTCGCAATTTCACTTCCTTGATCGGTTGGATCACCATCACCAACCATATCATTTGGCTGAATATCTTCTTCAGCTTCGTTTAAGCCTTTTCTAACGATTGCTTCCAAGTCATCTTTTAAAGTACTTCTAAGAACATGATTTGCGTTCTTTTCAATACCTTCTTTGATTTCTTGTATCTCAGCTAGAGTTTCAGCTAAAATGCTAGTTTTACTCATATTATTTTTTTTTTAAAAAATTATTTTGTCTATAATGCTAATAATAAATATCACGCATTTTATGAAAGTTCAATATTTTCGGGAAATAAAATAAAAAAACCCGCCGTTTGGCGGGTTTGATAGACAGAATTTTACGAGTAAAAAGAAATCTTAATTTATTATCCGTTTATTTCAACGTCATCTGGTTTAATTACTCTAATGATTTTTGACTCCGTAGCGGTCAGAATTCTGTAATCTGACATCGTACCATCCAAGTCTTTAGCTACTTGTGTTTCGGCATCTGTAATAGAAACCGCCTTAACCAAGTAAATTTCTTTTACTTTTTTAATTTTACCTGTTTGTTCATCCTCAACAACAAACTGTACTGTTACGGTGTACCAATAAAAATTTTTATCCATATTACTTTTTTTTGTTGATACAAATATAGTAAAAGAAACTTATAAAACCAAGTTATTTACCCAAAAATGAACTTAACTTACTAAGAAATTCATCCTGGGGTTCTTTAGTTGTTATAATTTTTTGTGGTTCAGCATCAGGTAAAACCTCATCGTACTTAGAAAAATCCTCTGGGTTCTTATATAAATAAGAGCCTGGGGTTGATGGTGAAGATACTATATCCCAACAAATAAGTTCAAAATCATTTTGAACAACATTTTTACCATTTATTTTTTTAAGAGAGCCTATACCCCTTGATGATATACCAAGAGTCATCCCGTAAGATAAATACATTGCCACTAAATCACCATGACAAGATATGATACCACTCTTTCTATACCCTTCCGAAACAAGTATCTCAAGTTTACCCACTAAAGCATTACCCTCCCAGAACATATCTAATATTCTGTGAGGTGATCCACCTTTTAACGATATAACCGATTCTTGTGGGTGATCAAGCTCATGAAAACTAGCGTTTCGTCTTATAACATCGCGATAACGATCAACTTCCTTCTTTAAGATATCTTCTGGGTATATTCTACCATTTCTATTTTCAACACCATATTTTTGTAGTGTTGCATAGTATATAATTGGTTTTGTGAGATCAACAGTACCGCTAATGGTGCTTTCATTTAAGAATTGCTCATTAATTTCCCTTGTTATCGAACCAGCATCGTGGTCAATGATTATACCAAAACCCTCTTCGTTTTCCTTTAATATTTTTAATGCCATTGGATAATGTTTAATATAAATATCTTAACGTAAATTAAAAACTCACATTAAACGTCATAATCTTCATTAAGATTAAAACCAATTGGGTTATCGGTAATTTTACTTTTCTTTAATCGTACTATAACCTCATCATATGGGTTATCTAATATGTAAAGTGAAATAAAAACTTCCTTAATATGCGCCATAGTAAAATTATTGGTATCCTTAACCAATTTCTTTAAATCGTATTTCTTTTTATCTTCTGGTAACAGTTTAGTTTCAAAATACAACGCTCTATCGCTTTCGGTTGGTTTTTTTATTTCATACTTTTTATCAAATCTTGATGGTCTATCTTTAATTCTGTCTGGTATTTTTTCAATGTTGTTTGTTGTTGCAACATAAACAACATTATTGATTGAATTTAAACCATCGAGAAAATTTAAGAATGGTTCTTCACCATGTTTTGCGATAACCAAATCTATGTCCTCAATAATACATAATAAGGGCCTTTCTTTTTCAACTTTTCTAATTAATTTGGCTATTTCAACCCAATTTTCGGGGACATCGAAATAAATTGATAAACCATTTCGTTTTTTTATTTCTTCAATTAACAAATATATTAATGATGTTTTACCGCAACCTGGGTGGCCATGTAAAATAATCCCACGTTTTGGGTTTAAATTATATTTTATAAATTTTTCTTTATTATCCCAGAATTTTTGTAAGTCAGCTATTATCTTATCGTGTGGTAATGACGGTAAATGAAAAAATTCTTCACTTTTATATTCCATTTTAGTCACACCAAAACCTTGTTGGTCGTTATACGTCATGGAATATAAACCCGATGGTATTGTGTCTATACACTTAAAGCTAAAAAAGAAATTTTTATTATCTAATGTTACCCAAGATTCGACTTTAGGTAAAATATTGTTTATGTGTTCTTTGTCGGCTTCGTTTTGAAGCTCATCTAAAAAATCTTCTGTTATATCCATGTTTTATTTTTTTGAGTAGAAATTAAAATTATTTTTTTGAACAACGTTTATAGCTGACACAGCGATATCTTTGATTTCATTTTTTAGTTGTTCCGAATTAAACTTTATAAATTTTTTTGGATAAACAGTAACCTCAATAAACATAAAGCTTTTTTTGTTTAACATCATACCAGATGATCTTAAATCTAAGTCAACGATAAAGTTTTCATGAAAAATTTCCTGGTTAATTTTTTGCCTGAGTTCACTTATTATACTTTTTCTGGTCAACCTTATATTGGATTCGAAATTTATTATTTCTTTGGGTTGAACCCAGGATTCTATATTCACGTATATAGCATTTAATTTTAAAGCATCAATAGTGCCATACTTGACTCTAAAGGAGTCGTTTTTAAAGAGATTTTTCTCTTTACCAAATTTACTGAACATTTTTTTGTCATAATTTTCTAATTTTTATTATTAATAAACAGTATAATAATAAACAAAAATTATGATAAAAACAAATTAGTTGAACGATTCTTTTAGATTTATGATTTTTTCTATTTCTATTATAGTTGGGTTTTCTTCTTTAAGAGAATTGAGTCTTTTTTTAACCTCAACTAATTTCTTAACAACCTCAGAGTTTTCACTGTTTAAAATTTTATTCTCTACAATAGTTTCTGTGTCATTAATTAAGTTCTGATAAAAATCATTAATCTTGTTTACATCATTTTCAATGAACAATTCGAGCGCTTGTGTTTGCTCTGTATTTAGTTTCGAAACATTTTCATTTATTTTTTTATGTAGAGCTTCGAAACTATCTTTATAATCAATTTTTGTGTTTTCTTTTTTGGTGATCTGCTTGATTAGCTCAACTTTGTACTGAGCTTTTTCTTTTAAAGAAATGTTTTCGTTAAAAATTAACTGATCTAATTTAAATTCAATTGTTTTCTCATTTAATTTATGTAAACTTTCGGTAAGTTCGGTTAATTTATCAACCTCAGATTTGTTAAATTGCTTTAGATAGCTAATGGATTCTTCAACAAATTCTTTTGCGATATCGATATCATCAAAATTAACTTGTTTAAACAAATCGTAAACCTCATAAAATTCTTTAAGGTCTTTGTTTTCTTTTATTGTTTTAATGTAACGATTAAATTCTTTTTTAAAAGAAGTCACATCACCATCAGTATAAGTTTTTTCTAACTTACCTAAAATATTTTCTTTTATAACTCCAAACATGATTTTCTATTTTTAGATAAATATTTGAATTATTGATTAAATTTAGTCTTTTAATATTTTATCTATCTCAGCGATACTTTTGTTTATGGTTTCGGTAATGTTACTACGTCTTTTATCCATGTATCTTTTAGATCTTTCAGCTAAAGTTTCTTCTGGTGCGGTTTCAGTTTCAGCTCCAGCTTCAGCCCCTGTTTCAGCCCCAGCTTCAGCTCCAACCTCAGCCCCCGCTTCTGGTGTTTCCAATGGTGCTGTAAAGTCGGTACCTAAACCACCTTCAGCTCCGCCACCACCACCGATAGCAGCACTTAATTCAGCCCCAGCTTCAGCCCCAGCTGCTCCAGTTGCACCACCAGCTGTCATATTATCTGGATTAATCTTGTAAGCTTTATAGATTTCCCTGAATAGTCCAGTTTGTTTAATCGTCTCAGCCAACATTTTAATTTCTTCGCCACCCGCTTTTTCAACAGCTTGTCTTTGAATATCAAGTTTGATGTCCTCTTCTGACATACCGAGTATTTCTTTTTTGGCCCATGTCATCGATACTGCACCATACCCGTTTCCAGCATCAGATACCGCATCGCGATATAGCTGAATTTTTTCCTTCCAGTTTTGTACTTTAAGGATGTCCGCTTGTGTTGATGGTGTTGTTAATGATAATGTGAAATTATTTAAATCATCTTCATAACCTTTAAGGTAAAGATGAATAATCGCCATCTTATTTAACTCTTGAATAAGAGCTTTTTGTATTCTATGTACCGCTCTAGCAAAACGAATATCAAGTATGGCTAAGTTTTTACCTTCACCAGTTGCTTCATCAAAACCTAAAAATGCTTTAGGTACTCTAAGAGCCGCTAACATTTTTTTCTGGATATATTCAATATCAGCAATTTCAGATAAATTTTGTGCACCAGGTAGAGTTTCAATGGGCATCGTTAATGCTGGGTCTCTTACTGGAATAAAATAATCTTGGTCAACCGCCAAAGGATTATATCTTGTATCTTGCTGTCCATTCTGTGAGTTTACAATATTAATCCTCTTAAAGTTATTGGCAATTTTATCAACATAACCATCAACGTCCTTATCATCCATGTTACCCACAAAGATTTTGTAAACCCTTCTTTCTGGGGCTCTGGTAACACGATAAACCAACATCGCATCTTCAGAAAGTAATAATTGTTTCCAAATTCTCCTAACTTTTTCGAGCATTGATGTACCATATGGTAATTTTCTATCATCACCCAATAATCTGAAATGGGAAACCTCAAATGAATTAAAATCTATATTCTTATCTTTCCAATGAAACTGAATAGCGTTTTCCTCTTGATATTGATCTAAATTTCTAACAGGAACAAAACCTGGTTCTGTTCTTGTTATTTCAATATTTGGTAATTGAACACAACCAACAATACCCTTTTTAGGTACGATCTTATTGTAAACAAAGTTATCACCATATTTACATAAATTTCTAGCCCAAGATGTTAAATTGGTATTTATGTCCAATACATTCTCAAAAAGGTCAACTAATTCATTCTTAATTCGGGTACTATCCGAATAAATGCTTAATATTTTACCACTTTCGTTTGAGGTTGTTGCCTCGTCAGCAAAAATATCTAATGCGGCTGCTATTTCTGGTGTATACTCCATGGCTTCATAATCAAAATATGACGCCATTCTTGTTGGTTCATAATATACAGCTTTTTGGTAAAGCTCATTATCTATTTTTTTCCACTGATTTTGTAGATAGTAGGTTTGTTGGGCCTCTAATTTTTTTTGTTCTAATTCTTTCGCATCTAAATTAGCGAAGGATTTTGGGTCAATAATATATGCTGGATCACCACTTTGGGATCCCAACACTCGACCTAGTCTTTGAAATACTGTTAATTTTTCTGCCATATTATGCTACGTATTCACATTCCACATAAGGTGGAAATAGGTAATCGTTTAAACTTATAACCCATTCTTTTTTTTGGACATAAGTGGTTATACTATCATTGTCGATAGAACAATAAGCTTTTTTTAATGCTCTACCGCTAATTTTATCATTTGTTTTTATACCAGGTTTGCTTTGACGCATTGCGCCAGTAGCGTTTATTTTTGATATAACTGTTTTTTTATTAGCCACAATGATTATTTATTAATATTACCAAAAAGCCAGGAAAAGTCACGTGTATTTTGTAAAATATTGTCGTTAATTTCTCTTTTATTGTAAACTTTACCGTCTTGTGGTGTTGATTTTATTGTATCTTCTAATAAATAGCTGCTTTTTGTCGGAGTTGTATTAATATTCGTTCTCCAGCTATCCAACATAGCTTTTGTCATGCTATCAGACTCTTGTAGCTTTTTAAATGATGTATTAGCTACAAATAAACACATACCCAAAGCCATAATAAGATCATCGTGAGATCCTTTCATATGGTCTGGTTTTCCGTTTTTGTATATAAACTTCTTAAGTTCAGCTATCAATCTTTCACTTCGTATTTTAAAATCACCCCTAGATACAGCCTCTTCTAATGCAGCCACAATTTGACTTCTTCTGTTTTTTGACGCAAAATTGATTCCAGGTACCGCATCTGGTGGTGGTATATAAAAAGCATCATCGTTTAAATTATCATAATGTAGTAACGATTTTGGGTAGTTCATTTCCTTCAACTTAGATGTTGCAGCAATACCCATACCACCAGTTATATCAAAAGTTGATAACGCATTATACATTCTACCGTAATGATCGACAAGTTGGGCCGCAATGTCAGGTGGAACCTTTCCGTGATACTCTAAAACCTGTTCATATGTATCGTAGTCAATAATACACATACCAGTCGCATCTTCGGAATCACCACGAGATACATCCAATGCTAAAATATACCTATGTCCTTTCTGTGGCATCTTCCAAACCCACACATTATTATCCCACTCCCTATCTTTGAATGATGGCTCTATAACGTTAATTTCTTCTTGTTTTCGCAATACCTCACCCTCAATAACATTATCACCAGAACCAATAAAAGCACATTCCAACTCCTGATTAATCATTCGCTTATTTAGGTTCATATCACGGCACATATTTTCATACCATGTTGAATGTGGTTTATAACCATCTTCTATGAACTTTAAAATCACATCATAATGCAGATCAATCGCACTTTCAATAATGTGTTCATCTTTTTCAGTTTCTGGTTTTTGAATCCAGTTTACAATATCGTTCGTTTTAATCAAACGAAGATCTTTATTAAATCGCGGGTCTTGCCACCATTTTAAGTGCGTTACTTTAAATTTATTTGTTGCGTTTATAGCACCCTCATACGCCTCATAGTAAATCTCATCCAGACCGTTTGGTGTTGATATTAAAAACGCTTTACCACCTGTACCAATCGCCGCTAAACATGCTGACCATAAAGCCTGACCACCCTCGATAAACGCAGCCTCATCCAAAATCATTATTGTTGGTGTATAACCACGTAAAGCATCTGTTGATGTCGCTACCGCTTTTAATTCCGAACCATTTGATAGTTTAACATGTTTTTGGGAAGCCTTATCAAATGTGATATTAGTCCAATCGGGTAGTTGTTTGATAAAACCTGTTATCTTATTTAAGAATTCAACAGCGGTTTCTTGTTTGTTCGCCAGTATAAGAACCCTTTCTGGGTTATCTGAAATAGCAAAAGCTGTTTTTACCGCAGCGTATGCAGCAGTTACCGTTGAGATACCAGCTTGTCTGTATTTTAAAACTAAATTAAATCGATTACTTTCGTAATTACTAATTAATAACTTTTGTTTATCAAATAATTTAAATGGCACAAAACCCTCTTGTGTTTTATCAAAAGTTTCAAAGTAACTTTCAATTGCATAAGAAGGGTCTTTAGCACATTTTGTGTACTCTAATAATAGTTGTCTTTTATCTGTTATATTCACAAAGTATTTTCATATAAATACTTTTATTTTAGAAAATACCCAAATCGGACAAGTCAATACCGTCAGAATCCTTTTCAAATTGGTATTCCGTGATTTTATTTCTGATTTTTTTAACCATGAAATCAATCTCTTTTTTAGCTAATTCGGGTTTATTCATGACATTGTACATAAAGTCCTTAACGAACATCTCCGAATCCATTTTAAACACCTCAACTATAATTAATTTTTTGATGTCGTAGTCTTTCTCATCAATAAGAGAGTGAAAATTAACCCAAAGTGTTGTACCAAAACGAATATCCCACAATTCAGCCATCACATAATCTGTTTCATCAATAGTTTCTTTATCCATGTTTTGGATACCTGGAATTGAAAAAAATGTTATAAGTGCTTTTGTGACTTCATGTAATAATATTGGCGCACTAATAGCTTTGGCCTCAATAACAGGGATATCACCATCAAAATTTAAACGGCAGTACCCAGCGTTAGCCCCACTTTCCCCATTACAAAGTTGGTTTTGTAAGCTACTATCATCCAATATAAAATAAAACAAATCATTAGCTATGAGAGCTCTTTGGTAAGTTGGTGTGATGTTTGAACATATTTGTTCAAAATCATTTTTATACATATGGAAAATGTAATGCGATGCCAGTGCGGCTCCTTGTGAAAAAGCGTTAATTGTCCTTTTCTTTAAAACATCAAAGTTGTCTGTTTGCTCGAAATCATCTTTAATTTCTTTTTCGGTGTCCATCTCATCTGGAAGATCACAAGATCCAACATCAACAATTTCCAAATCAAATAAAACTTCATCGCGACCAACATTAAATTCTTCCCGCATAATACGTTCAACTAATCTAATCAATTCTTTACGTTTTGGTTTTTCAGATCGCATTATTTCCATACCATTGGCGCCAGCGTTCATCATCACACGCATTTGGTTAACATGTTCTTTACTACCACCAAATGTGTTGGTGTACGAATCAACCAAATTTTTAAAACGATCCTCAATTATTTCTTCTTCGTGAAGTTTTTGCGGTTCATTTTTCTTGTGATAATACGGCATTTTAGCCATAGGATGGCGTCTATTCGCGATTTTGTTTAGAATATCGTTGTTTATCAACTTAGGATATCCAGTTAGGTCGATATTCGATTGTCTTTCAGTTTTTTCCATAAAAAAGCCCTATATTTTTATTTATAGGGCAAAGATAAGCAAAAAAAATTTAATAACCAAATTTATGCCTGAGGTTTTGGTAAAACATTCGGTTTTGGAAATTTGATCTTTGACGGATCTTCTGTTGGCGTAGTTGTCGGAGTGATAACTGGGGCCTCTTTTTCTTTTGTATTACTCATGTTCATTGCGGTTTAAGTATTCTAAAATTTCTTTTTTACTAATTTTTGGCGTTTCTGCCTCTGCAATAATAGTGAAGATTTTTGAATCCGCAAAATTTTCTTCAAGATTTTTTCTAATTATGTCTTGTAACGCTATATAAGCGGGTCTTAACGCATTTTTTCCAGATTCTGGATTATTTTTAAGCTCTTCAACTCCCCTTTTAATTAAATTTACCACATAAAATATTGAATTACTACCACCAAACATCATTTTTTTATCCATGGTATCCCTAAACTCAGAATCAGACATTTGTGAAATTGGTTTCGTTTCCTCTTCTTTTTCGAAATCGTAAGTTTTTTCTTTAGGAAAATCAATTTTTAATTGTGGATCTTTAATCTCTGGTTCTTCAGGTTTGGCCGTTGGTTGTTTTACCTCAACGGGTTTAAAGTACGTCATATTGTATTTTTTATACATTAGGTGATCAATCATGTCACTAAAAAATTCAGTTTCAGATTCATAGTCTTTTGACGCATCAAAATCTTCACCCAATACACCCATATCTTTTAATGATTGGATATGGTCGCCAAATTGTTTAACAATCGTACCCATTTTTTCAACATTTTGTGAGGCTTTTTCGATATCACCAACGCTTGGTACTTCTTTATTTTCCTTTAATTTTTCTATAAAATCAGATTTCTTCATTTTCTGGAATTTTTATCATTATAATTATTTTATCTCTACTGTATAGTTTATTTTTTACACTCTCATATGATTCGCCAAAATGAAACACAAGTCTAACTTCGTTATTTGGTGACTCTTTTTCCCACCCCATAGCTATAACGTTTTCAACACAATCATACATTGAAAAATTATCTGAATAAATCGCCAAATCTAATTCAATATCATTTGTTTTTAATATAGCCACGGTCTCAATATCGTCAATTGGTGGTGGTGTTAGTGTTCCACTAGCAGCTGGTGAAACATCCCAGTCATCACCAAAGTTTATTTCATTTGTCTTTGAAAATATAAACTCATAGGTGTACTGACCTATGTAGTTTTTATTAAGCGGGTTAATATATGTTAATACCATTATCCTTTTAATTTACTTAATACAGTGAATTTTAATTCTTCATTATAAACGTTAATTTCATCGTTTCTTTCAACTTTAATGTCGACATAATATACTTGTGGTACCAACCACGTGGTATCAATGTTAAAAGCATTTGAGTTGTAAAGTTTGTTAACAGGTTGCCAATCGAGTATATCAATAACATTTGGCCCTTGTTTTATATACAATTTGTAATACACATTTGTTTTTACATCTTGTTGCTCAACTGTGTATGGTTTTCTAAGATGAACATTAACACGTCTTTTTTCACCCTGATTTACTTTTTCTTCTCTCTTAATACCACTAACCGATACGCCATATCTAATTGGTTCGGAAACATCTGAACCAAGTTGGTAATAATCGTTATCTTCTTTTGGTACAAAGCGTAGTTTTATATCTGGCCTGTTAACACCATTAATTTTTATGTTAGACCAAACATCTTTATATTCAGTATAAGAGTCGTACACTTCACTCGATGCAAAAAATTCAACGTAATAAACACCCTTTGTTTGTTGTTTAACGATAAATGGGTTTATTGTTACAATCCCATTTATTGTAAATGTTGGTAATTCGTCTAAGTTAGTCAGTTTTCCGTCAATATTTACATAAAGATACAGTCTGTTTACTTTATTTAAAAAGAAATCAACTCTATCGTCAACAACGTGATCATTATAATGTGTTTCAATAAAAGGTTCAAAAAACGTTTGGGTATACTTTGTGAATAAACCTAAAACATACGCTCTAGAATCGTCAAAAACTAAAGATTCATATGGATCCGTATATTTTAAACAAAAACCATTGTAACTACTTGTTACCCCCGTAGTAATACCAGTTGTTATACCTGTTGTAATACCAGTTGTGATTCCAGTGGTGATTCCTGTGGTAACCCCAGTTGTGATTCCAGTTGTTATACCCGTAGTAATCCCAGTTGTTATACCCGTAGTAATCCCAGTTGTTATACCCGTAGTAATCCCAGTAGTTATCACATCATTAACAAAATCGGTGATGTCCATTAAAACATCCTCATTACCCCTATCGAAATGTTGTAGGGCTAATCTATTACCTAATGTAACACCAGGTGTTAAAAATTCATTGACGTAGGTACCATTAAACCAGTTTGATGGTTCTTCATTAAAATCGCGGTCTTGAGGTCTTGAAAATGGGCTAAGTTGGAAATCATACCCCATACCCTCATCCCAAAATTCTTTAACTGGTTTTAATTCTAAATCAAATGAAGAGGATCTATATTTATCCGTAAAAACTAGATTGTTACTATCGGATAAAAAAGGTGACACATCAAAATTTGATGTATTTTTTATTCTTAAATAATGTTTAACATCATTATTGATGATAATTTCTTTGTTTTCAACTTTCTTTTTTATTTCATCAAATGAACAGTAAAATAAAAATCTACTTACTTTATCACCAAAGTATAGCTCAGAAACCTGGTTTCTGCCTGTATTAACTAAAGAATCTTTTACTATCGTATTATTCTTGTCAAAATATGTGCGGTAAATTCCCATAAATATAAATATTTTAATTAAGTCTTAAGTTATGATTGATTATCACATTATTTTGACCTTCCTTTAATTCATCCTTTATTTTCTTCTTTATATTTTCAACAGCTTCTTGTGTTGATTGAACTATTGAGGCTGTTGGGTCTACACCAGCTTGATGGCCATGTTTTTTAAACATATCTAAAATCTCATTAAGTAATTCCATCAATTTTTCACCCCTAATAAACCCATATGTTCTTTCATTTTGATTTAAACCACTCAAAATTCTAGCTATCTTATCGGATGGTAACCCATCAAAATTTAAGTTGTCAACAATGTTTAAAGAGTTTAAACTACTTAAAAACAAAAACTTATCTGAGTATACAGTATAAACCGATTGTGGTTTATTGGCTGATTCAGCAACGGGTTTTGTAACAGTTGTTGTTCTAGGGTTATTGATTGCTAATTTACCATATTTTTTATCGACACTATATTTTGATATGAGCGAGTCTAATGCCGCAAAATCTCTATATTTAATACTTTCAATATTGTTTTCTGGTAAGTTTGGTCGGGTTAATGTACCCTGATAATTATTTAAATTAATACTCGGATTAAGTCTAAACATCCAACTTTTAATGTTCGATACAATATTTGAATCACTTAAGGCGCCACCAGCATTTGGTGTCGCTGGAACATTATTGTAAACAATTATTGTTGTTATGTTATTTTCGGTTTTTTGTTCTGATGATGTATTATTTATATCATAATATTTTATAACACCCCCAGAATTATAACCAGATATAATTTCATCAATAATTTTTAAAAATTCGTTATAATTTGATGAATTAATATAATGTTTAACCGTATAATTTGTGTAAGAGCTTGATATGTATTGTGTTTTTGGTGAATATGTGTCTCTTGTTAAACCTAATTCACCCTTTCTATTAAGCTGTTTTGATGCGTCATATAAAACAAGTTCAGCTGTAAAATTTTTATCGTTTACGCTTTTTTTAGGTGTATATTTTAAAAACATTTCACAAATAAAATCAATCGGTATATCTGGATTTTCTGTGATAGTTGTTGTTTTTTCATTAACATTATAACTATTAGAAAATTGCGATAATTGTATAAAAGGGTAACTAGTTTTTCTAGTTTTCGCACCCTGATTAATATGATTTAATCTTATTAGTAATTCATTATCACCTAAAATTATTTGTTCGTTTGTGTAACCAGAAAAAAAAGTTTTACCCTTTTTAGGTATAACCTCAGAAATTGGTATAGTCTTTTGTAGATTATTTACAACATTTCGATATTCTTCTGTGAGTGTGACTTGGTCTATGGTGTACGGCCCAATAAATTCTAATTTTTGAGATAAGTCTTCATATGTTATTATTTTAACCAATTGACCCGCATTTGGTGTAACACCTATATTTTTAGGTAAAAATGGTTCACAAACATATTTGTCTCTTTCACTAAAATTTTGATATTTTGTTGAATACCAGGGATTATATTTTAATGTTGCAACTGCTATATCATCTTCTCTTTTAACATATTCTTGTATATCTTTTAAAGAAATAGCCTTACCTAAAACATCAATAGATATAGCTCTGATCCTACCCAAGTTTTGGGGATCCTCATTACTGAAACATATACCTATTTTATAGTCGGCTTTCATTTTTTATCTTCAAACTTTAATCGTTTTTGTAATTCATCATATACAGTATCATATGTAACTTCAAGTTCCTTTAATGTTTCAGTTAATTCTAATATTGTTGTTTTAATATTATTAAAATCAACCTCAAGAGTAACTAAAATATTCGCCAAATCTTTGTTTGATTTGTTTTTATGGTTATCTATGACATCCTGTAATTTTTCGTTTTTCATAAATACTGTATTATTGAATTTGTCCATATCCTTGAACTGGGCCAACCGCAGAAATACCAAATGTTTGTATCGTTGAATTTGTTTTTATATGCGTAACCATTGTTTTAACAGTTTCTTCAATTGCAATCATCATGTTGTTTGGTGTACCATCTGGTAAAGTTGGCGCTGTTTCTATACCCTTCTCAGTTAAATTAGATTTGATGTCGTTTATCATAGACACACTATTCATTCCAGGTTTTATTGCACCAGCGATAAGTACTAATGGTGGTGGTAACATTGGCATTGGGCCAAAATTAGATAGTTTTAGAAGTTTTAGAAGTTTATCTAAAACACCACCACAACCCCCACCTCCACCGCTAAATAAGCCAAGTAAACTTAGTAGTGATCTTAATGTTGCCAAATAATCCATACCACGTTGTTTTAAATATGCAATCGCTAACTCACCAGCCAATCTAGTTAAATCTGATTTTATCGCATCAAATATGTTTTGTATCAACATACTTGTTATAGTACCACCTATTTTTGATATTGACGGCATCATACTTTTTATAAAATCATTGGTTGATTTTTTACCCGTGTCACCAGCTAAAACCGCATGTAATTTGGGTACTAAAACAATTTTTGGTGTTAATACCATTTGCATTAAAGCATATGGTATTGCCTTTAATATATTTAATTGTAGCTCAGCATTCATTGTTGGTAAATCAATAACAATATTTGTTTCACCTTGATTTATAGCGTTATTCGCGCCATTTTTTAACGCATTGTCAAAAAAATCAGCGGCTTTATCTGAGTTTGGTGAAATTTGTGAATTATCGTAATTTACACCTAAGGTATTTGTTTCTGGTAGTTGATTATTAACGCTACCATCATAACTATATACATTGTTTTGATCCGCATTAGCGAAAAGTAATTCTAAACCAGATAATATATCATCTGGGTTTATATCCAGATCTAGATCACCGCATGTTGCAAATCTAATAACACCCCTGGATTTTAAATCAGCATCCCTTTCAATTTCGTCTAAGTCATTAAAATCAAAATCAAAAGGATCGGTAGATTGATTTTGATTATCAAAATTTCCCAATCCACTTTGGTTTCCTAATAAATTTTCCCCATTAAATTTTGAATTTTGTAATAACGGGTCTTTTAATACATTATTAGCTGATTGATCTGGCGTACCAGTGTCTCCGTCAGATTCAGAACAAAACCCAAATATCTTTTGGAGTGCTTTGATTACACCACTTTGTTTTCTAATTTCTATTTTGTTTTTGTTGGCCTTTAATGAGACCGCACCAGTTATAATGTCAGCTAGTATTGTTGTGAAATTAACTGTATTAAATATTGGTTGTATGGCATCGATATAATCACTTAACCATTGTCTGTACAACTTATTTTCATAAAATTCACCAAATTTAAACACCAATGTGTTTGGTGTTTTTGCGTAAACTTTAAATAAAACATTACCATTGTATGTCATTTCAACTGGATTAATTGATCCAACCCCTTGAGATTTATATAATAGGTAATTTACGTGTTTTTTTGGGTCGTTACCCTCGTACATAAGTTTTCCAACTCTACCATCTGGATCCACCCCAAATAAACCAAATGGGTCAATTTCACTTTTCTCAATTTCAACACCAATTGATGATTTTGTTGTGTATTTTGTTGGTATTATTAAAGTATCATCGCAACCAAATTGAGCTAATAAGGCTTTTTTTATTATTTTATTTAGTTCATCGGTTTTTTTTAGTTTTGATAAACTACCTTTTAAAATAATATTTTTAAATTGTTTTTGACCTTTTGTTGCTTTTACCAATTCAAATAAAAAATCAACGAAGTCCATGTTATTTAACTTTCTTGAAGTTTCACTTTCAAGAGGTCTAACTGAACGACTATTAAAAAGTGATCGATATCTCGAAAATATTTCACTTTGCTGACTCATTATTCGTATTCTTTTTCATTATCAGAATTATTTTGTTTCTTTAAAAACTCTTCAGCCCATTTTCTATCTTCCTCAGTGATAACCATAGGTGCACCACCTTCTCCGCCACCACCTTTACCGTTCTTATATAGAATGTCGCTTTGAATTTTAATTAACCTTAGTTTTTTCTCAATTGTACCATCAATAATCTTTAATAGATCATTTGTGATTTTACCAACTAAGGCTATATCTGAATTTTCGTTGATGTCTTTACTAAATTTCTTGTAAGCTGTTAGAGCTTTATTCCTTTCATCGACAATTTCATTGTATGTTTCTTGCATAAGCTCTTTCATGCTTTCTTCTGAAACATCAATTTTTTTCTTTTTTTGATTAACAATCATAGTATTAGTTTTAACTATAAATATCACTCATCTAAATATCTATCCTTAAATAAGCCATATAAACTTTTATATCTTTTCATGCTGTTTCTAATTTCTTTTGTGTTCAAACCAGTCATGTTTCTAATATACAATAAAATTAAGTTTTTATTGAACTTGGTTGAGTTTTTACCATTATCGTTTTGGGTGAAAAGTTCTTTCCAATCTTCCAATATTTTAACAAGAGAGTGCCCAACTTTAAATTCGTTATCACTTAAATTATCATCTTTAAGTTCATCCTTTATTGACATACATAATTTATCTATAAAATCAGATAAGTCAATTTCTTGCTCATCAATTCTATACAGTAAGTCGTCTCGTCTTAAAAATTCTTGTTCACTGTCATCTATATTGGTAAAAGAAGTATTTTTTTTATACTCCTTCATCATTTCGTTGTACAAGTAGTTTTTACAGACGGTACCAAAATATGAGAATGATTTATTACCCTTTTCTGGTTTAAATTTATCAAACTTTGTCATTAAAAAAGACAAAGTGTCTGCGTGTAAATCGTTAAATTCGTATGATTGTCGATATAATTTATAAGTCCTAATAATACTTTCGATCATTTTATTGATCGGTTCTTGTAAAAACTCACGATAAATTTTTTCTTTCTCCGCTACCGTCTTAGCATTCAAGAAAGCAACAACCGCTGACTCCTGATCTACGCCATAATAATTGCGGTCTTTTTTCTTTCTTGACATGTTTAAGTCGTTTCATTTTCTTCGTATATTATTGGTCTATCTTCAGTGTAGAAAAATTCTTTTTTAGCAGCTTCCATCCAGAACTTAGCTTCTTGTGGTGAAATTTGCATACCAGGAATTTCACTATTTTTGTATTCCCAGAATAGTGAACCAGGTCTCATATTTACGTGTTTATAACCAATTTTAGGGATAACCATGATATTTCTACCACCATTAGTAAATCTTAATAAGAATTCGTAGTTAAACGTTAGTTTAAATGATGGTTTGTAACCACCAACAGATTTAAACACTTCGGTTTTAACAACCATACCATCTGGATTGATATTCGGAAACTCATTTAAAACTTCATGATCAATTTGTCCGAGAGTATCGGAAAAGTTGTAAGCCCAAGCCGCTTCATTGGTAAAGCCAACAAAGTTATTTTCATTAGTAACATCAGTTATGATCGGTAAAAACATGTCAATTTCGGGGTAGGCCTCTGTATATTTTTTAACGTTATTAAACCAATTAACTGAATATTCATCATCAAATTCTAAAAAGCTAAAATATTTTGTTTCAATATTTTTTGCAGCCTCATTTATTTGGTTTTGGAATGATTTACCCGTTTTATTTTCAAGTAATGTGACGTGGAAAGAATATTTTGAAAAATCAAAGTTTTTCAAAACCTCTTTAACCTCAGCACATCCGCATCTAACAATCATTACATTTGATGGGTGTACGTTATTGTTTTCGATACTATTTAAAGCACCGCTTAATAATTCATTAAATTTTTCATCCGCAACGGAGTGAACTGGGATAACAACTGTTAAGTCTATATTAGTTTTCATTAGTTTCTAGTGTTTTTTCAAAGGTTTCTTTTATTCTATTAAGTCTAACCAAGCACTTTTCAAACATTGTGTTGTAGACTTCAATTGTAGCTTTTTCAAATAGTTCGATTGTATATTTACCTTCAACAGTTTCGTTTACTTTTGATAAGTTTTCTGGTAAACTATCTTCCATCCAATTTTTAATGTAATTAAAAGCCAAATCAGCTATTTGATTTTCATCATAAACCCAAATACCATTATCATCACCCATCCATTCTGGGATAATATTTGGAACTTTACCTATAACAGGTACATTGCACTTCATAGATTCAACTGGGAAAGTACCAAATGTACTATCATCGTCAATCCAAATAGAGAGTGCGCATTCTTTTAAATTTTTTGCGAAATCACTTTCGGTCATGCCGTGCATATCTTTAAATGATATAAAACGATACAATGGGTATTTTAAATAAAAACTTTTAATAATTTTTGCCGCTTTTCTCTGATCTCTACAATGAATAGCAATAACGGGCATTTGTGGTTTTTCACTTGGTGAAAAATATTCGGGAATACCAGGGTTAACAAACTCAATACTGCTAGTTGGTACCAATTCGCTTATAGTGTCGGCTAGTGTTTTTGAGGTTGTTAAGCAAGTCATAACATCAAAATCTAACCAAGATTTACCTGGTGAAAAACTATCTAACAAATAATCATAAGATTGTGTTAATATGACTTTTTGAACTGGTAATTGTAATATTTGTTCAAAAACATTACCATATATTTCGGGTACCACAATAATATCTTGGGGCCCAACAGTTAAATCATTATTTTCGATTGATTTATGTTCCAGCTCATCATATTCCTCACCCAACCAGCTACCGACTTTGATGTAATCGTTTTTTTCGTGTAGTATATTAATTGTGTAGCCAGCGTTTTTTAATATTAAAGCTTGTCTATAAATGTATGATACACTCGCTCTAGCTGTACCTTTTGTGTCTGGCGATAAAAATACGATTTTACTTTCTTTGTTTTTTACTTTTTCAATCGCACTTTCAATGTTTTTTAATGTCTCGTTTATTTTTTCCATTTTAAACTTTTTCTTTTATCATTTTTATTATTTTTTTCAAATTTTTGAAGTCATTAAGATCAATTATAGTAAAATCTGATTTTATGTCAAGATTAAAATCATTATTAACTTTTATTGACGTTTTACCTTTTGGTTTTTTCTTTAATATCTTAGGGTTATCAGTTATTAGTACATCAACATTATCCCAATATCCTTTGTCATCTTTTGGAAAAGAAATCGTATCGAAATCAAACCCATTTTTTGATAAGAAAAATAATGTAGCACATTTTGATCTGGGGGATTCTTTGTTTACTAGAACGATTTTAACTTTTAACTTTTTTTCGTAGTCTTTTAGTTTTCGAACTATACCATCTATTGTCTCTTCGGATCTACCAAATATCTCAAAAGACGCCTCATGATACATAAACTCATATACGTTAAATTCTTCATTTACCTCATTTAATGGTAAGTCTTCCGCTAATTCTTTAGTTACATCAAATTCCTGAACTATTTCAGTTGAAACTCGATTTGGAAAGGATGATTCTAGATCATATGGGTTGATAGGTTCGAGGCAGTCCTCTTCCGTTAAAAGGGTATAAGCCTTTTTTAACTGACTAATGTGATCTCTAATAATATTATTGATTGTAATACCAATAACCATAAAATATATGTTTAATTAGCATAAATCTATGATTAAATGGTCTAAAGTAAACCCTATTTTACTTTTCCCTAAAAATCTGTTCGATTTTCTTGATTAAAGGATTTCTAACAACGTCTTCTTCACCTAAGGTAATTGTACCAACCTCATCAAAGTCTTTAAATTTGTTTATAATAAAATTTAATGAACTTTCAGATTTTTTCTTCATGTCAATTTGGTTTTCATCCCCAAGAAAAATCATTTTTGAGTTTTCACCCAGACGTGTCATTATAGTTCTTATATTATCTATTGATATATTTTGAGCCTCATCAATAATTGTGATTGAATTATCTATGTTAATACCCCGCATGTACGCTATTGGTAGCTCCTCTATCATTCCAGCAGCCCTTAAAGCCTCCACATTGTACTTACCAATTACCTTTTCAAAATTATGCATAAAGGAGTACATAAAAGGCTCCATTTTTTCTTTCATAGTTCCCTTTAAAAACCCAATCTCCTCGTCTTTTAGAGTGGTTACGGATTTAACAATAACAATTTTTTTATATCTTGGGTCGTGTTTTAATAATTCTAATGCAACAGCACAGGATAAAAATGTTTTACCCGTACCTGGTAACCCAGAACATATTACTATTTCTTTTGATTTTATTTCATTTACCAACTTCTTTTGGTTGGGTGTTTTTGATTTTATATCAATTTTGATTTTATCAAATATATTGTTTCCGTGACCACGATTTATAGCTTCAAGTGCTTCTTGTTCCTCTTCAGGTGTTAGTTTTTTTCTTCTTCTTTGGTTGCCCATATAATAAGTTTTTCGTTAATTTCATTTATTGTTTTATCGTCAATAAGCAAATCAAATGCTGGTTTACCTATCATAAAATTATGATATTTAGCGCCCCAACTATCTAATTGATTTTTTGTTAAACCATAATGGTCAATTCCAGATACAGATCCTCTGGCTGTCCAATAAGTTATTGTATGACCACTATCATAAAGTTTATTTATTAGTGATATTTTTGAGTAAACAGGTTCGGCATTTTCATAATCAGTACCGATTGTTTTTGTTATTGTATTATCAACATCTACGTATATATTCATTATTTAAGTATTTTAATTCCATAACTAACACAACCATCATTTGCTTTGATTGATATAGTTTGATTGTATTTTTTACAAAAATCATTTACAGCTTTATTCACACCAAAATTATAAACATTTTTTGTTTTTTCAAAGTTCTGTTCATAATCATGGCCCATAATATAACCGCCATTTTTTATTTTTTTATAAGACACTTCCAAATCATTCATGCAACCATCATAACTATGATCTGCGTCAACATAAATAACGTCAAAGTAATTATCTTCATACTTCAACAACACTGAAGTGGTATAATCTTTATGTATTTTTACGTTAGATAATTTTGAAAATTTGACATTAACTGAATTGTATAAATCACCACCGTTAATTCTTAAGATATTATTACCATCAACATCACCAGACATTATGGTTTTGTTTTCCCAAAGATCAATTAAAACAAGTTCTTTTGGTTCACATATGTTTAATATTGTTTGAGAGAAGTCACCATTAAAGACACCTAATTCAGCAATTATTAAATTTTTAGGTAAATCCGATAACATTAGATTTCTATTTTCGTATACTTTCATTTTATTTATGTTTAAACCAAGCTATTTGATTATTTAAATCATTTGCTCTAAAAACGGTGTTAACTGGTAAACCGTGTATTAATTTATTTTCGTAGTTAGTATATAAAACGTGATTAAAAACACACATATCAACAGTTGTGTGTTTAATTTTTGATTCTGACAATATATCTTTTATTTTTTTAGTTATATCGATTAAGTATTCTCTATAACCACCTAATATGCCAGCGTTTATAACTTTTTTACTTAGGTATGAATTTAATTTTTTATTTATCTCACTATTGTTTAATAATGAATATCGCCTAATCATCCAATCATTATTTAAATTTATGTTTTCTTCATCACCACAATATATCTTATCATCATCTATAAATTTAAATGGGTTTTTAAGTATAACAACATCAGATACATCTAAAAAAAAAGCTCTGAATATGTCCGTTCTTTCATTTAATAAATTATAATACAACTTCCAACGAATATCAACCATATTTAAACCAGATGAATCGCAGCGAATAAATTTTACTTTTTCAGTTTGGTAGTTTTTGATAAATTCATCAGAAGAGTTATCAATTAAAATTAAACAATTTAAATCATGTTTTACTACCGAATCATAAAATTCTTTTATGATAGAAAAATCATCGTTACCCCATTTATTTGGTCTTTGTGGATCTTTTTCTGATGTAAAAAAAGTTGAGATTATAAAATCCATAATTTATTTTCTTAATGATTTTTGTTTTGACAATTCGCCTCCAAAAACCTCTCTAGCTTTCATTGGAATGCTTAATGAAGCCTCAATATCACGAATACCTTTAACGAGTTTAAATAAACCAGAAGGCTCAATGGATGCTGAATGATCGGAACCCCACATATTTCTATCTAAGGTAATATGTCTTTCAATCCAAGTTACACCCATTGGGATTGTCGCAAATGTGGTAACTAAACCATATTCATGCCCGCTGTATCCAATATCTAAACCTGGATACCAGCTTTTAAGCCAGTTAATGTAATTTAAATTTAATTCTTCGACAGGGCATGGATAGGTTGAATTCGTGTGCATAACAACATCAGGTTGGCAAGTATTGATACAAACCCTAATTTCATTTTCATCACTCATCCCAGTGGATATGATTAGTTTATCACAATTGGCTCTTGCGTATTTACAAAGTTCTAAGTCCGTAATCAACGCTGATGGTATTTTCATTGTACTATCGTAGGCTTTACCTAATCTTCTAAAGATATCCATAAACTCTACGCTATCTTTGTCCCAAACAGACACAAACCATTTTATACCGATTTGTTTGCAAAACTCATCAATTTCAGAGTATTGTTCATAATTAAATTCAGTTCTCCATTTGTATTCCAGATATGTCATTTCACCCCATGGTGTTTGACGAATTTTATTTTTTTGGTCTTCTGGAACACACACATCTGGGTTCCTTTTCTGGAATTTAACGTAATCACAACCAGCAGCTTTTGCTACCATAATTAATTGTTTAGCAATTTCAATATCACCATTGTGATTAATCCCTATTTCCGCTATTATTTTTGTACTCATATTTTTTTTTTATTAACTTTTTATACATCCAAAACAACATCGTAATTTCTATACCCACCTCTCAAATCACTATAACCAGGTCTTTGTTTTGTTAAGTGTGGTCTAAAAACATAAACGTTGGCTATTTGTTGGTATTTAATAAATAGTGTGTCTATTGGTGTGTCATAATCTGATTCACTAATTAATTCTATTAAATCAATTGCTGTTTTTTTCTTAATAAAATAACTATGTAATGCTAATGTTCCGTTAGTTTTATAAACATTATCTGTTATCTTTATCATTGGTTTTGTGTTATTACCTGACATATAAACCATGTCCCAATCATCTGGTAACTGCTTTTCGTATAAAAAAAAATTATTATTAAAATTATTATTAAATACAATGTCATCTTCAAATATTAAAAATTTATCACCCTCCGAATTTACTATTTTTTTTAGAATTTGATAATGACTCATAAAACAACCTATTTCTGAATTATTTATTTTTTTTTCGGTGTCAATAATTTTTAATTTTTTACCATCAATTGCGGAAAATCTTTCAACTTTACAATTAATTTTATTAAATTCATTGGTTGCGTCAATCCAACGATCTTTTCTTCTATCGAGATTTATACAATATATTTTATCAAAGTAATTATTTAAATTCATTTTATAACTTTTTATATATTTCAATGTATTCATTTGCGATTACATTTGGCGACCAATATTTCTCCATCCAAAGTCTATTGTTATAACCGATTTCGAGTAATCCATTTAAACCCATGTTTATTAATTCAATTAATTTCACTTCTAGTTGTGTGTGCGTTACATTAATAAACGGACTATTTGGCGCACCAGAGGAATTTAATAAGACTTTTTCAACAGATGGGCCAATTGAACAAACTGTTGGGATGCCCATTGCTAAAGATTCTAAACCAGATCTATGATATGATATTGTTTTAACTTCATCAATAAAAATATTGCATAAAGATTTTCTTCTTAAGCATTCATCTAATGGGACGTCAACAATTATGTCAATTTCAACAGAGTTACCGTATTTAGCTTTTATTTTTTGTAATACTGGATATGTTTCAGCGTACCCCTTATCAGCCCAAATTGATGTTGGGCTAGTTGATGATGGTGAATATCCGATTGTTATCTTTTTATTTTGGTATTTTGGTATAAATTTAATATCGTAAATGTCTATTGGGTTTCTAACAATTGTGCAATTTTTATATTCTGGTAATGTTGCATGATATTGCCCTATAACTAATTTTTTACAGTTGGTATCTAACGTAACTCTAAATGGTTCACTATGATATTGTATTACTTTTTTATCAAACCCGTGCTTTCTATCAATATTATGTAAGTGTAATATATCCGTCATAGGGGTTAATTTTTTACCTTTATAACCATAACCAAATACATATGATTTGTGATCAGTATATTTATTTATAATGTCACTAATTGCTTCTGGTGCATGTGCTATTGGTGTTTCTTTAAAATGCGCTATAATCATAAAAAGTAATTAGATTTTTTTTATCATCATATTCATAAGAATATTCCATCATAAATTCTTTTTCAAAAAGATAATCATGAACTTTTGATATCGGTAAGTCCATACCATTCGGTGTTCTAAATATACTATCATTACCATCTTGGTAAAAATCAAAACCATACATATTAATTTTTTCGTACCCGCCAATTTTAAGTAAAAAAATTAAAGTTGCAAATCCTGTTGTTGTTGGTTCATCGTCTCTAAAGTTGTATGGTAAAACCGTATGATGGTTATATTTTAATATTGTACCTTGTTTAAATTTGTTTAAATTTGAAACTTTATTACCCCAATTGGACATATTATTTGATAATATAAATCTAATTGGTACGAATTTTTCTAAATTTTCATTTTGTAAATAAACGCTGGCGTGTATTGTCGTTTTTTCACCAGTATGTTCTTTTGATATATTATAGGAATTAAATCTTATAACAATATCATGTGAATCTATTTCCAAACCAGATTTTCTTTTTAATAAATCTGACGAGTTTGCAATAAGTGCAATTGTTTTATTTTTAATAAATGATCTGAAAAAAAACAGATCCATTGTCGATATATCCGATTTTACTCTTTTTAACTCATCATTTAATTTTTTATTTACTAAATTTATATCATTTTGAGTTAAAACGCCTTTACCAAAAACAAAGTTATAGTATTTGTTATTTTTATTTTGAATTACTTTTAGATTTTTTTTACCTTTTTCGTAAATGTCGCTAACCGTCTTATTATTAGCTTCAGCAATCTCTAATTTACTTTTTGGTTTTATTTCTGGGGTGATGATTTTATCAAAAGCGGAGTTTCTACTTGTTGGTTTAGCTGTTAGTAAAATCGTTTTTGATTCTACATTTTCAGTTTTATTTTCAAATAAAACAACAGGTTTTTTTTCTTCTTTGTCAATTTTTACACTACTAATTGTTGACTTTACTGGCTCTTTAACAATTTCCTTTTTAACACCAAAACCCTTTTTAATTGCTTTTTTTTCAATAATCGGTATTTCTTCACCAATTAAAGATTTATTGGTATTTGTGTTTATAAGCTCTTGTTGCTTATCACCATCTTTTTGTACCCTTTTTGTTTTATTTTTTATAAAAATACCCATTATTTTAAAAATTTTTCTAAATCTTTATCGGTGTCAATGTCAATTATATCGTCAATGGGATAAAAAATAGTGTCGTTATTATAAAGATTATTGTTTAAGTTCTCTAATTCACTAACTTTAAAGATTGATATAAAGTGCGATATTTCAAAAACCTTTGGATAATCTTGCCTTCTGTATAGATTATGGGGTATTAATTGTTTACCCTTAAAATCACCAACTTCAAGTAAATATAAATATGGGTGTGTTGCGGTTATTTCTTTTCTACATAAAAGACTTTTTGCGTTTTTATCATTAAAAAAATGCAAAGCGTTAGTTATATCTGACCAATTTCTTTGTGGGTATGTTAAATATAACATAACAACAATGTCTGTATCAGTAATAATACCCTGAAACTTTAGATCATCCATTACCTCTTTAGTTGAAGTCTCGTCTAAAGCTAGACTAGTGTTCCTATTAATACACTTTATACCGTATTCTAGACCAATTTCCAATAACTTTTCATCATCGGTGGTTAAAATAACATCATGATATACATTTTTTGGTAAATTATCTAATGTATAATTTATTAATCTTCTATTTTTAAATGGCAACCCTTTTGAGTTTCGTCTTGCTGGTATGATGTATTTTATCATAAATATAAATGATTCTCCAGGTTTAATGAAACAAACGGTAAGACCGATACAACATTAGCGCCATAGTGTTTTTTTACTTGTTTTTTAACTTCTATCGTTTGACTTTCTATTATTTTTAACCAAGACTTATATTGATCCCAACTTACCCATGGAGTGTCTTTAATTGAATCGTAATATCCCTTAAACGTCATTTCACCATCAATCGTACCACAATCGTGGCCAATTAAAATGATATTTTTAGCACCCATGTAAGCTGCGATGTGTATGGCTGATGTGATAGTCGAAAAACTAACAACAATTTTATCGGTACCAAAAACAGATGTATCTAATCTTGCGTGTTGATTATCCAAATGTTCAAAATAATATAAATTTGGGTGATCGATTTTATTTGTATTTAATTTTTGTTCACCTGAATTTAAATTACCACTATCATATTCGGAAACAATAACAACAGATTCCGTCTCTAAACTTTGTTTAATAAATTTAACTTCTTTCCTAACAAGATAATCGCACCAAGTAAATTTGTACGCTTGATTAACACCTATGACAATTTTACCATCAAAAAAACTTTCATCAAAAAAATCAACAGATTTACCCGATGCTAAAATATAAATGTCCTCCCCAGAATGGGTATTTTTTAAACTAGTGATGTTTTTCATACTTTAATTGGGAATTTGTCTGCGTATTTTTTTTCGAGTAACGTTTTATTGTCTTCCCATTTCTGATTGGTCATACCAACAGATAAGTGCGTGACCATTATATCTGTTATAACACCAATCTTAACACCATCTAAATGATTTGGTATGCAAAATGATAAGTCATAAAAATGAAACCCATTAAAATCCTCATCAAAACCATGTTTAATTTTTGTCTTATCAACAGCAAAAAACAAACCATCAAGTATAACCATTTGTTTTATTTTATTGCCTTGTGGTTGAGAAAACATACTCGTCCATTTTCTATTACCATCAGTATGATTGACGATGCCATGCATCGATTCCCTTAAAGACCACCACCTACCGTTTATTAGATTGTTGGTGCCAGCAATTCCGATTATGGCATAATCTGGGTTTCTTTTAAAATGTTTAACTAATTTTCTACCCCAATAGGGTGTGTCAAAAATTAAATCATCGTGACAAAAAACAATAACATCATTTTTTGCCGTTTTTAAAACTTCATTATAAACTTCAGTTAAACTTTTATCACCATTGTTTTCATAAACCAACAACTCTAAATCTGGACATGCACATGATTTTTTAACATGTTCAACATATTCTGGATTTATTTTTCTTGTTGAAAAAGCTATTGTCATTGAAAAGTTATCCATGTTAATCTCTTTTTTTTGTGTCTTCTCTAAACGCTAAAATTGGCATGATATCGTCTTCTAATTTTATAAATTTAAATTTAGTATTAATTTCATCCAACTCCCTTTCCAAAAACGAAATAGCTTTAAGATCATCAGTGTTTAATAAATAAACATAGGCGTATACAACCTTATCCCCAGGCTGCATTCTTTTTCCAGACCAAACAGTTTTAAATTCGGCTCGTTCTAAAACCTCATCAGTTATTTCTGGATAATACGCTAATTGCGCCTTAAAGTACTCTCTCATTTAAACACCAGTTGAACCGAATCCACCAGAACCTCTGTCGGACTCATCTAAGTTATTTACTCTTATAAATTTAGTTGTTTTTGTGAACTGTACTGGTGCTATAACACCTTGTGCAATTCTATCGCCATTTTTAATCACAAATGGAGCCTCATCGGTATTAAATAAGATTACTTTAACCTCACCACGATAACCAGAATCAACAGTACCTGGCGTATTTAAAACGGTAATACCATTTTTAAGTGCTAATCCGCTTCTTGGTCTAACTTGTAACTCAAATCCAATTGGTATTTGAAAATGTAATCCCGTTGGTATTAACGCTCTTTTGAGAGGCCCAACTACTATCATCTCACCTTCTGGTAAACTAGCCATAAAATCAAACCCGCTATCACCAACTTTTTGATAAACTGGATCTGGGTTTGTTGAATTGTTAATGATTTTAATTTTTAATCTCATTGAATTATCATTTGGTTCATAAATCCAATCTTCCATACCAACTTGATTAAAAATGTCCGACATTTGACTTTTTTCTTCATCAGTTAAAAAGTCATTGACATTTAAACTCATTAACCTTTCTAATTCTGTTTTTTGTGATTTGTTATCTTCCATATTATTTTTTACTTTTTTCTTCCATTATAGCCATTTTTATAGCCATTTTTAACACTTCACCTAAAGATGACGTATGCCACTCAGACATTTTATCAGACGAACCTTTATCGTGGTTTAAAATTGCCTGATATTCAATATCACTTAAAATATTAGCAAAACCATTCGACATAATGTAGTAAATGCTTCTTTCACCAATCGTCATTGATGTTAAATCTTCATTAAATTCGTACATTTTACCTTGGTTTTTGATATGCCATTCGCTTTTACATAGCGAGTATAAACCAATTTTACCAATAGAGTGTAACAAACTAACTTTAACAACACTTTCTTTTGGTTGTTTAAGCGTATCTGGTAGCATATCATTTATCTTGACAGCGTAAGATGTAACCCTCAATAAATGGTCGACTAAACCACCTGGAAATGCGTTGTGTAGACTTAACATAGTTGATGCTGGTGTGTCAAATAACCCCATGTCAGCTAATTTATCAACAAGTTCTAATTCACATACTTTATAGGCTTTAGCCGCACTATAATAACTTTTTTTGTTTTTTTCAATTGTTTCTACTGGTATCATTTTATTAAATTTTTATATAGTTCTGATCTTAATTTTGTTACGTTATTTAAATCGTATTTATCTTTAACAGTTTCATATAATTTTTCACCAAGTTCTTGAATTAAACCAGGATTGTCAATTAATTTTTTTGCGTGTTTAGTCCATTGTTTATGATTTTTTGATGGTTCAACAAGTAAACAATTTCCATTAGGGTTCCAAGCACCACCTTTATCGATTGCACTTATCAAATCAATCGTATATGGGCCATAATTCTGAGCAATTAAAGCTTTTTTATGAAATCCAGCTTCAATTACCTTAAGTTGTGATTTGTATTTATTAAATTGTGAATCATTAAGGGGTGCGAGAGCAATGTCAAAATGATTGTAACCCGTTGCGTATTGACTAATAGGTTTAGTCCATATTCTACGATAAGGTTTATTTGTATTATTATAGCTGGGGTCATCTTCAAATGAAACCAGGTATCTCAAATAATCTGGATCACCTTCTAAATTTTTGTAACTATCAGTTAAAAATAATTCGTACATAAACCAAGTGGTTTCCTGTGGTTGCATTGGTCTTTGTTGTATTTGACCAGTATTGGGATCCATCATCTGTACCGTACCTCTTGTGTCAAACCCACATAAAACATATTGCGTCTTTTTTTCAAATGATTTTTGTGTGTTACCCAAACCCTTTAATAACTCAATATCTTTTATATGCGAAGAACCACCTAACCAACCAAATCTAATCATGTCTGATTCAGTTTTTTTAGGTTTAAATTGTTCTTCATTTGGATCTATTGCATTTGGTAAAATGAAAACATTTTTATTGTATTTTTTAACCTCATCCGCTAAAATTACTGTCGGTACAGTTACCATATCGGCCATCTTAATACAATCTAATAAAATACCTGGTATATTCTCTCTTTTAGCTGAATGATATAAACCGTGAGATGGATCCAAATTCCAGTGGTCATCGGTATCAATAATAACTTTTAAACCTAATTTTTTTAGGTTTTTAATAATGTTTATAGCTTCCTTATGTTTATGTTGTGGTATTCTATGTATGAATATAATGTCATACTTTTTTAAGTACTCAACATTATTGAAATCTATTGCATAATCAATGTCAACAAAAAATTCATCTGAAAAGTTATTTTGCAGGTTCACGTGTGGATCAACACATCTAAATTTTCCAGAACCCGCTTTATCGCCTGGGGCTACTAAAATTTTAATTTTTGCCATATATCTGTATTCTGGGTTTTAACCAAAAGTAAAAAAAAATACTGTAAAAAACAAGTATTTGGTTAATTTTATCTCTAAATTTATTATGGGTTATTAGAATCCCCTTTATATACTCGGTAAGAGTCTTCATCAAAATGCTGTGTAGATACTTCAAATATAACACCATCGGTAAGTGCTATTAATTGATGCGGTTGACCAGGTAATTGCCTTACACTATCACCTTCTCGTAACTCAACTTCATGAGTATCCGCATTGTTAGTGTCAATCCATCTGTAAATAAATTTACCTTCTTTGACATACCAGGCTTCATCTTTAATCATATGGTAGTGCATAGAAAACTTAGCTCCCGCTTTGAAGCAAAGTAATTTCCCGCAATACAATTCATTATTTTCAAATATAATTTCATACCCCCACCCTTTTGGTACGTTGCAACCAGAGCATTCCTTAGCATTTATAACCATTGGTTTTTGTTTATGTCCCATTTTGTAGTATTTCTGTTGTTGAAAAATTTATTCTGTTAAAGTAGATTATTTCTTTTGCGTATTCGGCGCCAATTATTTTTTTATCCTTATAATCAGAGCCAATGACAAAGTAGTCTGGTGAGTTTATTTTTATTAATTCTTTTAACTCTTCATCACTATCAAAAATTAATACATTGTGAACACCCTTTATTGATATTAAATTGTAATGCCTTTCAAATTGGTTATGGTATGGTCTATGATCGCCCTTTAATTTTCTTACCCTAGAATCACTATCAATTCCAATTATTAATTTACCCAATGACGATGCGTGATTAATTAATCTAAAATGGCCATTATGTAAAATGTCAAAAGTTCCGTTTACCCAAACTATTTCATTCATATGACAATAATAAGAAATAAATGGCAAAAAAAAAGGGGTTAATTACTTAACCCCCATTTATTTAGTGTTTTCATAACAAAATCACTTGGTCTGTTCGATAACTTTATCAAACTTGCCATTTTTTGCCGCCTCAACAAAATCTTTAAATTGATTTTTTGTCCATGTTGTGATACCTTCTGGGCCATTTTTGTCGCCTAAGACAATGGCATTTTCTTGTACCTCAACAACTGGGCAGCATTTGTTTTTGCAGAATTTAATTGTCTTACTCATGCTATTAATTTTGTGTGAAGTTTATTTTTTCTTTGACAAAATTGACCAAACGCCACCGATCACGGTTGCTAATGCACCAACTAACTCAACTGATTGTGTTTCAGTTGCAAGTCCTTTTGCAACCAAAATACCACCAACGAAAGTTAAAATGTGGCGGACTAAACCTAATACTTGTTCTTTGTTCATGTTTTTTCTTTTTAAAATGTTTATTTTATTTTTTAACTTCCTTTAGGGCAGTTAACTTACCCCCAAAGGTTTTATCACCAATTTTAATTTGAATATTTTCATCAATAGATGTTTTTTTGCTAACTTGTTCTAACGTTTCTTCTACCGTTTTTTTGATAATATATTCAATTAATTTGGTGTCCATAACTGGGGCCGTTTTTTGTGATTCATGAAGAATATTATGGCCTTCGTTAATGGTTTCCGTTTTTACTGGAGCAACTTTTTTTGTTATTTCTTGCATCATTGATTCCATACCAACTGGGGCTGTTGGATCTATGATTGGGTTTTCTTGAAAAGATTTTAAAATCGCCGCTGGCATTTTTGATGTTGATAAATTTCTCATATTATTTGATTTTTTTTGCATTTGTGCTTCTGAAATCAAATCATTACCATCCGAGTCTAGCATCCTGTCAATATCTTCTTCAGTCATGGGTTTTTTACCATAATCACTTTTTGCGGTTACCGAAACACCCTCAACTTTTTCCATAACTTTTCTAGCACTTTGTATTGATTGTGCTAAAAAGTTCATTTTATCATTCTGATTCATAGTTAAAATTTAAAATCCAATTTAAAAACCCTTTGCTTTCAGCTAACTGTTCTTTCTCTGGATTTTCAACTGGCGGTTGTTCTATCTTATTTTGGTTATCTATTGGTTTTTTACTCAAATCTAATTTTAATTCTGGTCTGTCATTTTTCATTTTCTTATCACCAGCTGTACTGAATCCAGAACCCGCTGGTGCCTGAAAGGGTTTATATGCGCTATTATCACCATTCATTAAAGTTATACTACTCATCTCATCAACCAAGAAAGTTTTCCAAGCTTTTTGATTTGAGTTTGTAGTCCCACCAATTTGATAAGCTCTTAGCATCCATTTGTCGGTTGCTTTGCTTTTACCTAAATCCGTTGGTTGGGCAAATCTCCAATTTTGTCTTGTATAATTCTTTTCTTTCGGATCTCTAAATTTAATACCTTTATACCAAAAAGAAATTTCAACCTTATCTTCAATTGCTTTTTTTAATAAGGTTAATTTATCTCTTTCAGATTGTTCAAGTATAAGCATAGATTTCGAAATGTAAAGTTATTCTGGTGAAGTATATGGTGCTGAGTCGCTATATTGATTCACAGCTTTTAACACGCTTCTGGTTAAAATATCGGTTTTACCACCAATTGTCTGTGTTTCACCTTTTCCTTTTTCGTCACCATCCGATAACGCATTTGGGTGACCTGCACCATATTCTGATGAAGTTGGTTTATATTCGTTGATAGGGAATAATTTACCCTCTCTTTCATCAACAGCAACTTTTCTAAGCTGTTCTGAGGCTGGAATTCTAACGGTGTCTGCCATTTTAGTTTAAATTTTTGTATATTTTTTTTATTTTATTTATTTCTTCCATCAACTCAGAAGTTGACATAAATTCTGGTGTTGATTTTAATGTTGGTGTTACTGGATTAAGATTGTCTTTAGCATCGGATCTAAATTGATTTTCCATTCCAGCATTTTTTCTAGCTGATTTTGTACCATAAACACTTTTTCTCGCCTGATCCAAAGTATAATTAACCCAATCCTTCATAACATCCCCACCATTTAATAAATATTCAATCTCATCATAATTTTCGTCAGTTATATAATCAAAGTAATTTTTTATTCTTTTAAGTTGCTCATATGTACAAGCCTTTCTTTCAAGAATAAAAATAGCTCGATTAAAACCTTTAGATTCTCTTTTATCTGAGAATTTTTTTAAGTTTTTTCCAAGCTCTTTCAATACCTTCTCAGGTACTGGAAATATTTTACCGATTAATTTTGAGTTTGACATTTATCTTATCTTTTCACTGAAATAAGACAAAATAACTTTTTTCTCGTCCTCAGACATTACTTCTTTAATTGTCTCGGCGATTTTTGTTAATTTATCTAATAGTAAAATTTCTTTATTTTTAATTTCATCGATTGTCGGAACTTGTTTTGTTAACACATCGCCAACGTGATTTTTTTTCGCTAAAAGAGTCTCCATCATTTTATACGCCTTTTCTTTACTAATTTCTTTTAGTTTAGATTCTGGCGTTGATTTAGCTTCAAAGTACTCTTCGAATTTTTCAGATTCACCAACAGATTCCAAAAATTTATAAAAATTTTCTGGATCTTTAGCCATTTTATTAGCTTCGTTAGAATACGGTAGTTCTTTTTCTTGTAATTTTACATTATATATTGTCCAATTGTAAGGTTGAGTTCTCATCCTTACACTTTTATCTGTCGTTGTTTTGGCAGAGGTTTTTGGGTCAATATTAGGAACTTTACTACTAATAATGCTACCATCCAAATTAACAAACTCTTTTATACCGTCTTCCATATTATTTAATATTTCTTATAAATATCTAGGAAATCGCATTTGTTAACTAAACAGGTACTTCTCTACCCAAACCTGGGATTGTGAAATTGACATTATCCGTAAACCAAAAATCAGAATCGTAATTGTATTTACCCCAATAAATCTTTTCAAGGTCTGATGGTGTGAATAATTCCTCAATTGTATCTTGATCGCTTTCTTTATTTGGTTGGCTATTAACCATTTCAAGTTCTGATACCATCCAATTCTTTTTTTCTTCTGGGCTGTTAATTAGTATTTGGTTTCTAACCTTAATATCAAAATTAACCAAAAGCCCTTTGATTCTAGAATTAAACATCGCAACATATTTTTCAACATTGTATTCCCCAACAGCTTCTGGGTTAGCCTCCATTTGCTTTTCATCAAGAAGATAGCAATTTATTTTTTCAGTTATATCATAATACTCTGGGCCTGGTGACTTACCATTATTAATCTCAAACAATCTAACTTCAGCCGCCTTTAACTTACATTTTTTGGTTGTTTGGATATCTCCGTGAGATTTTTTTGTACCATTATTCACATAATAAAGTGTATCACCCAAACTGACCGATATATTATTTAAAATAGCCAATTCCATATGAGCTTGTTTTGGTAATGGTTGTCCGTTTTTGTTAACACCTCTGTTTCTATATTGTTCAATAGTTTTTTTAACCCTAGCTTTGGTTGCGATTTTAGCCAAAGGTATTTTTTTGTCACATATCTTACCTATATAATCATAATAAAGTTGGACAAACTCATAACCCTTACCGTTTAAAAGTAAAACAATAGACTTATCCAAAAACTCTTCAATATAAATTGGTAGCTTTTTAGATTTAATCGTATTTCCAGTTAAACTAATACTACCATCATTTTCAAGTAGAGCATAGTTTTTACGAGCTAAATTTAGTGTGGCTGGCCACATACCATCTAAACCAAGTGCCATCTCGCCTTTCATATATAAATCATTAAATTCAGCAACAACGGCATGTACACCTCTGTATTCTTTACCCGCAACAACTTCGCTATTATAACCTTTACCCACATAATAAAAATGTTCTTCACCTGTACTTGGCGCCATGAAGTTAACACCGTCAGTGTCAAGTACAGTTGGTTGGTAACCTCTTTTCATAAAGAACTTAACCATTAAACGAAGATACTGCCTAGCTCTACATGTTATACCCTCAGCAACATCCATTTCAGCCCACGGGAACGCATTTGGTGCACCCAACGCACCGAACATCGAGTTAATGAAGATTTTAAGTGGTAATTGTTTTCTTTTGTAAAGCGACTCAAGTTGTTTATTACCCTCTTTACCATATTTTTTAGCCAAGTCTTTTGCTTTAAATCTTTCAGAGTGAAAATATTTTAAGAAAGATTTCATTACACCACTAACATCAACAGATGGGAATACATCATGCGCTAATTGTATAGCTGGGTACAGTGAGTTAAAGTCCATTTTTCTCAAGTCTTTTGAGAACCCAACTTTTAATAGTCTTGATAACCCCCCAACAAAATCTCTTTTTCTATCCGAAATTGGTATTGCTAAATTTTTCTCATAAGACCATGTTAGCATTAGTAGTTTCCATAACCCAGCGGTACCCATGGTTGATACTCTTTGATATGTGGTTGGGATCATTTTAGCCAACATAAAAGATGTTTGATTGTAGATGTTATCAACTTCCATGGTCTCCCATAAGTCATCCATCAAATACCTTTTAACTATGTATTTACCATCAACTTCAATCCAATCGTGATTGACATACTTTTCAATGGCATTAATATTTGCCAGTAAAAACTGATAAGTTTTTGGCGCTCTTTTTGGTAATTCAGCTAAACCAGTACCAAGACCATCTGATGGAAAAACAACACTATAACCATCTCGTATTTTTGATAAAATTTGCGTTACCGCATAATTAATCTTTTTCTTATTTTCTTCAAATTCGGAATCACAATAGAACGCATCAGGATCCATTGTTGGTTTTTTCTTTGTTGGTATTCCAATTGAGTTTTTTTCCCCCCTCATTTGACCAGCTTGACCACCAAAACCATCACGCTCATCATTATCACCAAAAACAAATATTTTTTTAGGATTATCTCGAACAATTTCTCTTGTGATATAATCCATTTTTTCAAATTTTGGTTTTATCTCTAAATAAGAACCAGTCTTATCATCAAAATAATATTTTTTATCGCTAGACCATAAAGCCCCAATCTTATCACCTTTAATATAAACACGATTCTTTTTTGCTACTTTGTTATACTTACAAACGTATTTTAATGAGGCTGACTTCATGCTAGAGTCAATCGCTTGGGCTCTTCTAACAGAGTGTATAATATCAATAATCGAATATCCGAACATGTTTGTTTGAACATAATCCTCAATTTCGTTACCCAATTTTAATATACCATCTCGATTATTAATAACTTCACCGTTTTTTAGTGTTTTGGCGATTTTAGTTATATCAACACCAAGTATCTCACATCTTTTAAAAATAAAATCCCAGTCAAAGTTTGCACTATTGTACCCCCCAATTATTGTTGGTTTTAAATAATCGATAACCGCAAAAAATTTAGCTATCGCAGCAACTTCACTTCTGTCAGCATTTTCACCATCGGTTTCACAATCAAATAATTCCTCAAAACCATTGTTTGACTTACAACCAACCAAAAATATCCTAGAAGTTCTAGGATCCAAGCCAGTTGTCTCTAAGTCGAATACGAATTTTTCTAGATTGTCGTAGTCCTCATAACCTTTATAAAGCCTTTTACCTGTTGATATTAGGTATTGTTCGATAGGACTCAAAATTAAGAAGTTTTCATTTATACCATTGCGTCTATCGTACACGCCGCCATAAAGACCTCCGTTTCTAAAAAACTGCAACATCCTTTCATGCCCCTGATCGCAAGTTACCAAATATTGGTAACCAGTCTCAAGCTTAGGATGGTTTTGGTGGTCAAGTTCGGTTATGGTTACACCATATTCTTTTCTAGCATTTTGAATGTTTAGATCGTTTTTACCGTAAAAATTAAGGTTTTCTTTTAACTCCCCGAGGTGTTTCATCCACATAAAGGACTTAAGTGGTTCGGTTTCAGTTGTTTTTGTACCGTCAGGTAGCTGTTTGAACTTGTAAATTAAATTCGTTTCTTTATCGTACTCTAAATTTACGATATATTTTTCGTCATCATGACCCAATAAAAACGACTCGACTTCACTTAACGATATTTTATACTCAGACATATTTCACCTTAGATTTGCCACAAAGATAGTAAACTATTCAGTAAAAAGCAAATCCTGGTTATTAATTTATGTATGTAATGTCGTTTTTTACGAAAGAATCAAGGATATGGATATACAATTGTTCGCCGATAGGGACGATAAGTTCACCATTTGGTTGTAGCGTGGTATCTAAAAAATTAATTTTAAACTCACCTATATAAATCCCAGGTTTTTCTGTATCTTCACTGGTAAAATCGTATGCTATATAATATTCCTTTTTACTATTTTCAGAACAAGGATCTTTTAAGATAATTTTAGCTTCTTTATTTGCTATTTTATAGATGCCAGTTTTTTCTTCCTTCATGGCAAAAGTTATAACGGAATTTTCCAATAACTCCTCAAAACGATTATAATCATTTCTACCATCTCGGTATAACCTCATTTTTAATGTGGGTAAAGTTGAATATTGTCTTATTGAAAATACCATTAGATTATTTTTTTAATAAATACACGTCTACCTCCTTTTGGGAAAAATAAATCGTATTCAGATAATTTATTTTTAATTGTGTCTCTTATTTCAATAGGGTATAATGGGGTTGAGTACATTTCGATAAATTTAACACCACCATCAAATGTTCCAGCAAAAAACTTTTCAAGTATGCCATCAACCTCTTTGGCTCCATCCAAATAAACCGCTTCATATAATCCTTGTGTACCACCACCATATGATATATTAAAAGGTACGCCCTCTTGATATTTTGATTCAACGTCTAACTCATGAGGTATAATTTCAGTAAATTTACGATTACGATAAACCGTAAATCCGTTTAATAAAATACTTAAAGTACCTTTTTTGTATTGGCCATATTTTAGTTGGCACTTATTGTCATAACTAAAATCCCTTTCAAATGTAACTGTAAATAACAAGTATTTTTCGTCCGAAAGGTTTACGACTGGTAATTTTGTATATGAATCTTCAATTGTAAAATATTTTGTGATAATTTTATGTGTTGTAAAATCATCACAAAGTAATGTATAATCAATAAATGAGTTGTTTGTGATACCACTAACTTCTTGTGTTTGTCCAGTATAGCAAGGGTCAGTTTCATATATCGTTCTGTAACCCACTCTCCCATCTGGTGTAATTCTTATGCCCAGCGCATTATTTAATATGTCTTTATATTTGTTGTTATATGTTAATGGTACAGATGTTAGTGAATTATATGATCTACCAATGTAGGGTATACCGTTATAATAGTTAAAATAACCAGTATAGGGTAAACCGTTTAATGTGTAATAATTTACAGTATATAGATTATACGTATCTAAAAATTTAAATGAATAATCATCTTTTAATTTTGTAACTTCAACATCTGTTAAATCTGAAAATTTATTTTCAGCTCGTGTCCCAATATAAAAAACAAAACCTGGATTATTAAAAACATCATTTAGTGTTGTTCCAGTTGTCGCACCAGTTGTTGTCCCAGTTGGTAAGTGTAATAGCATATTAACACTCCACCCTTTTCTCATTCTTGATGGGAAAAACTCAACTGGATATCCAAATAATTTAAAAAACCCTTGATAAAAACCGCCGTCTAATTGGTTATAACCTTCATGTTCTTCTATATTATATTTAATGTTTTTTGTATAACCAGAAACTTCATGAAGACAAAATGTATCACCAGAAATAAATTGATACTCAATTTCTGGATCAATTATAACATCTGGTAATGAGTTTTGCGCTGGTATGAAAAAATTATCATAACCAGTTAATGATATGTTTTTTATTAACACATCTTCTTTTAATGTAGGGCCAGATTTATCACATAAATCCTCCGTAACATCAATATGAAATAATAGATTATTATTAATATTTCTATTAAACGATCTACAATCGTTTGTTAAAACAAAATCGTAGTAAGTTCCTTTTTCTAATTCAGTTTTAAACATTATGCAAGAAATCTAACAAATTTTAATTTTGATAACCTGTCATCTTGTGGCGCAGGTGGTACTGAGTTATCTGGTGTGAATGTAAATCTAATTCTAACAATTGACCCCCAACCAACTGAAGTCATAATATCTTCAAAATCTGGTACCGTACAATAAAATGTTTGACCGTTGTCTGGGTCGTCACCCGTTAATTGACCAATACCATCCACCAATAAAGTTCCAGTTATGTCTTCAATTCTAAATTTTAATTCGGTAACTCCACTACCATAGTACGCAGTACTTAAAAAGTCAACTCTAAAATATAAATCAGTTTTGTTTGGTGGCGAAGAACCAACAACCCATATTGGGTTGTTTTTTAATATGACATTTGGGACATCGTAAAAATCACTGAAAAAATTGGGGCTAGAAAAAAGTAAATCATTTATTTGTCCAGTTGTACCAGTAACAACAACACCAGCATTAACTGGGACTGACGCACTAGGTACTTGTATTAAATTATGTGTATACTGATATACGTTACTACCAGCTTTTGCGTATATTATTTTATTATCACCAATTTCAAGAGCATTAGCTGGATAACTTATTGTTATTTCTTCGGTTATAGGATCTATACTAAATGGTGGTGTGCTATTTCCTGGTGAAGAAAAACTATTACCGTCATCGGTAGACCAAGTGAATGTGCTCGGTGCGTATAATGGATAACCATAATCATTTAAATACCCAAGTCTGACATAACCTGGATTTTTTCTTGTTATCATTGCCGTATATGTTCCTTCTAAACCAAGAATCGGTACCATAATCTCAGTATCTTCTGTATCAATAACATTAAAAACTTCAAATCCGTCACATAGAATAGAATACGTATATAACCCTGGATATAATTCAGAACCGTCATCAATAGCTGTTACTTTAACATGTAACATAGTGGCTGGGTCGTTCGGATTAATATCATCACTTTTATAAACAATATGTGTTATTAATGGTGAAACATGTAAATCAGCATCAATAAAATCCCAAAAATAACTAACCCCACTAAATGTTATTGTTTCGCTATAAAGTGTCGCATTACCAGAGTCTTGTATGACTAATTGATAAGTTGCACCAGTTAGGGTACCAAGATTTTCAATTTGATAACTTGATCCGTTATCTATTGGTGTAAAAGTAATCCCATTATCAATACTATACTTTTTACCAGCTGTGGCACCATCACCACTTGTATTAATAGATAATATTCCGTTAAATGGATAATTACCTGGGGTTAATGGATCGTATATTTGAACTGCTGGGTTTGTGACAAGTGTTAAAAAAGATGTTGATCCACTAATAACGTTATAGTTTCCATTTGTATCAACACCACCCCAAACTAATTTAAAATATTCACCGTCTTGTACAGCAATTAAAGCGTACCCAACATCGGGTGGTGGAAATGCGGATGTTGGTGGTATTTCAGCCACATTAAGTGATTTTATGGTATCACCAGCAGCATTTTTTACCTCAACCGTTCCACTATTTTTTGTCGCAATTTTTAATATACCGTTAGTGTCAACATAAATTGTTGTTTCACCATCAGCTAAAATGCCACTAAGTTGACCAAAGGTTAATTGTGATATTTTTAATTGCTCAGTTGCAAATAATTTAGATACTCCACTCATATTTCGTTATAATCAACTTTTGTGTCAACCAATGCCCAAACTAATTTAAAATTAAAACCATCTCTAACAGCCGTAAGGGCATAACCCTCAAATGCGCTTGGAAATGAAACTGGTAATGGCGGTATTGGTAAATTTTTTATTACATCACCACCAGGATTAACCTCATTTGTTGTCCCAGATTCTTTTGTTGCCATACCCAAAGATCCATCGGCTTTTTTATATAAAAGAGTTTCACCCTCTTCAATTAAATCCTCTACTTCTGGTAAAGTTAATTCATTTAACTTAGCTTGTCTTGTTAAGTCTATTTTTGTAATGTTTGCCATGTTATTAAATTACTTTAATTGGTTTAGGGAACGCCCTGAATTTTAATGATGTGTTTACATATGTAGCTTCTTCAGAAACTCGTTTAAGTATTTCAAGTGGGCTTAATCTACCCAACATAGTACTTAATTCAGTTTTTAAAGTTACCATCTCATCCTTACCTTCAGATAATAGTGATTGATATTCAATTTCCATTTGTGCATCTGGTACTGGTATTTTACCACCAAATGTACCTCTAACTCTACCGAGAGTTTCTTTACAAAGTGCGGTAAAATATCGTCTAACCCAAACTTTTGATGGGTCATTTAAATCATCAAATGACATATTATCCAATGGAACATCCATAGGTGATTTTATTATATCTTTATTCGCTCTAAAACAAGCGTCTTTATCTTGCGGGTTAATATCATAATACCAATACCAAACTTTACCCTGATCAAAAAGACTACTTCTAAAGTCATAACGATCACCAGGTGTATTCATTAAATGAATGTATTTTTTACCATTTGGTGCGTTTGTTATTTTGTAAATAAGTTCGGATCTAACAATTCTATTTTTAAGATTCCTGTCAGATGCTCTCATTAAAATGTCAAATGCTGGTAGTATATAATAACTACCAAGACCGATGTATTCGCCACCAAATGCATTACTCCAAACACCAATAAATGGATCAATAACCGCTTGGTCGATAGTTGCTGGTGTAAACCACATAACCTCGTTTATTTCACGATTTGCTGGTACCTCATAGATTTGTTGACCTTTTACCAATTCAATAAAATCTTTTTTAAGAACAAAACCACCCTCACCAGCACCAAGTCCTACAATTTTTGAATAAGAGTAGGTATATTGGGTTACAAAATCCTGGCCTCTAGTGATAAAAGCTCTGGTTAAATCAGCTTCAGATACGTTTAAACCGATCAAAGCTGGCCATTGGTGTTCAATTATATAATTCTGAATAAATTCAATATAATCTTCTGTGGCAATTTCCAATAAACTGTCCATTTGCTCCTCTTCCAGTTGTATTTTTCTGATTGGGGCGCCTAATCTGTGTTTGACTTGTTTAAATATCTTTTGTTTTTCTTCTGGATTTATTCTCATGGTAATGATATTTATCTATAAATATCGGACACAATGGATAAATATAAAAACGCTATATTATTTGAAGAGATTACCAGAATGAAAATGTTATCTGGTGAAATGATTACCGAAGAAGAGTTAAATGAAATTGATTGGGAAGAGGATTTTGCTGATGTTAGTAAAAAATGTATCACTGGAGCGGCTTTGGTTGAGTATTTAAATACGGTTTTAGACAACTACGAAAAAAAACCAAAAGACAGAGAAAAACTGTCACCAGATAAACCTTACATACATAATAAAAGAATACCAAAAACAGCTTCTGGTGAAATTGATATTGATGCTTTTATAAAAAATATAACTTCAATGCCAAATAAACTTATCAGTATAAATGATAAGATGAAAAAATCAACCGATGGTGGTGTGATTTCGGTTAATATTGGTATACCAGCACTTCGTGGTTTAGTATATGACATTGAAAACACACAATTTTATTTTGTTAATACTTGTCCAGGTGCTGGTGCTTGTGCTACAATATGTTATGCGAGAAAAGGTAGTTATGTTTTATATCCAGATGTTTTTGTTAACCAAACTAGAATATTAAATTTATTACTTAACTACCCAGCTAGATTTGAAAAATTATTAAAAAATGAACTCGAGGTTGTTGCGGTTAAGAACCCAGATGCTGTGATTGAATTTAGATGGAACGATGCTGGCGATTTTTTTACAAAAAAATATTTGCAAATTGCTTTAAATATAACCAAGGAGCTTAAAGCTGAGGGTTACAATATTAAATCATACGCATATACTAAAATGGGTGATGTTGTTAATTTATCGGATCCAGACATGGTCGTTAACTTTTCAACGGATGCTAACAAAAGAGAAAGATCAAAAATAAAAAATATTGAGGATAAAAAACAAGCTGAAACAGTACCAAAAGAATTATTTGATGATCTTTATGTGAAGGATAGTAGCAAACGCAATTATGAGTTAGATGGTAAAGGTAGACCTATTTATGCCAGAGAAGATGGTGCTGAAATATTAAAAAGCAGACTTGGTTTGGCTTATAATGTGGATCCGCAAACAATTTTAACCTATGATGAGTTAATTAAAACCCCAGAGGGTGAACCGTTACAATATAATGTGATGATTGCGCCAAAAGGTGAGGGTGACATCGGTGCTCAAAGAGCTGATGTTAAATACTCGTTCCTATTGTTTCATTAAATCTTTAATCACTTCTTGACCAACCGATAATTCATCGGTAACCATATTATCCCCCATAACTTGGTTGATAATTTTCATTTTCCTTCTTAGCGTATTAAACATTATCACATCCAAAGTTTCATCAAACAACGGGTATATAATGTGAACGTCATTAACCTGTCCAATCCTGTGTGCCCTATCTTCGGCTTGTGCATGGTTAGTTGGTGTCCAATCTAGATCATTGAATATTACAATGGTACCCTCAGTTAATGTTAAACCCACACCAGCTGCAACTATATTACCACAAAAAACTTTTACTTTATCGTCAGATTGGAATCTATCAACAGCAAGTTGTCTTTTTTCTTTTGATACAGAACCATCTATTATCACAGAGCTTTTACCAAAATGCTCATGTATTGAGTTTATTGATTGTGTAAAACAACTGAATATAATTACCTTATGTCCGTTTTCGATTAAATCTTCGGCCAATTCAATTGTGTGTTTTGTTTTATCGTGTGATAAAAGCTGCCTAACTTTTATTAGTTTTGTTAAGTGATCAGTAACCGATGGTTTTTCACCGATAGCCAACATTTCCTCAACCCACGCCTCATATTCCGCAATGTAACTATTGTAGTTTGTACACAATTCTATTGGTAGGTATATTGGTTTAATTGTTTTTTGTGGTAAGTCGATCGAGTCTTTTTTAGTTCTTCTCAGTATACAATCAGCGGAGTATTCCCTAAGTTCGTCTAAATTAGATGCGCCAGAGGTTACCCAATATTTTTGTTTACTACCTTTTCTATTAAATTGTTTTGCCGCACAATATCTCCTAACATAAAACATCCAATTTATTGCAATAGGTGATTCACATAGGTATAATAGATTATAAAAATCAACGGGTTTATTTGTTATTGGGGTTCCAGTTAAAAACCACCTGTTTTGTATTTTTGAAGCAAAATTGTTAAAAATCTTTGTTCTGTTTGAAGTTGAGTTCTTTAAATAATGGGCTTCATCCGCAATAACTAAATCAAACTTATGAAAGTCTATTGGTGATGGGGGTAGGTCGGATAGTTTAACACCTCTTTGTGGTAAGTAATGGAAATTTTTTAAAATATCGTAGTTTACGATAGTCCATTTTTTTGCTCTGAAATCGACCCCATCAACTATTGAAACGTTATCACCAGAATCATAATTCATTATTTCTTTTTTCCAGTTTAACTTTAATGATGCGGGGCAAACAACCAATATTTTTTTAAAACCACCTTCAAGTGCGGCTATTATTGAAGATGTTGTTTTACCAAGACCCATATCATCGGCTAAAATAAATTTTTCATTTTCAAGTAATTTATTTATTGCTTCTATCTGGTGTGGTTTTGGTTCCCTTTCATATTTTGAAAAGTCAATTTCTGGTACTTTTTTTAATTTCTTTATACATTCTTTTGAAATGAATATTGTTTGGTAATAACCACAATCACCACCAAAACAACCCCATATATGTAATAGGTCATCTTTTCTGGATAATAATTTATCTATATAAATTTTATCTGGTAAAAACTCTAATTTAAGTTGATCTTTAACAAATTCCCTACAAGACTTATGTATCGCCACTTCTTTTTGAACAATATGTGGGGCAACATTATGAAATTTTATAATGTAATCGGATTGATTCTTTGTTGGTATAAAAGATTTGTTTTTAAAATAATCTTTTTGTATTTGTAATATGTAATCATTAACCCCGTTGTATGTCTTTAAAATATTAAGGGCTAATTTCTCTATTGGTAAATTCATCTTAGAGCATGGTTAAAAATGCGGGTGTGTTTTCACCCACATAGGCACCACGAGTGTTGTATTCGAAGTGCTCTATTGCTTCTTCCTCTGATAATCCCTCATCCATTAAAGATTGGACGCACATAAAATCATCATAAACGGCGACTATGTTATTATCTTGTTGTATTTTAATACCAACCAAAGAATTTCTATTGTAATCTGGTAGGAATAGCATTTCATTATTATATTCAGAAAGTTGTTCTTCTGTTTCGTTTGATCTTTTTATAAACGAAATCATCGGATATTTTTCTAAAATTTCATTATTAAATTGGTTTAAAGCTTCTTTATACTCAATTTTATTATTTTCACTTATTTTATCCAAAATAAGATCAATATCATATGCTGGAACAAATCCGCAGTTCATAGAGTAACAGACCCCAAGCAATGCTTGATCAAAAGCAACGTCTAAAAACATATCCTTTTCGTCTATGTCGACAGCACAATATTCAATAATATGAGTTCTCATTCTTTTAATACAATAATAGTAATAATTTTTGATAAAGTCAATATAGCCGTTATTCAGACTATTTATAAGAAAAATTAATATGGAACGTAAAAATAGGATACCAATAACCAGATTATCGCGATTTTATGACGAAAAGGATTTTGAATTGGAGTTGGACATGGCGAGAGAGGTTATCGAAGAAGATGCTAATTTTACTGTTGTTTTGTATAGAATAGATAAGGTTAACAGTAATAATGAGGATGTTTACGGTGAAAGTGAATCTCGTGAAATCAGATTTTTACCCCCAGTCGAGTTAAAAGTTTTATTATCATTAGAACAAGCTGAAAACAAATCCTATGGTGAGGGTAGATTACGATATCAAGAATATGGTAATTTATCGTTTACGGTTTTAAATAAGCAATTAATTGATAAAGGCGTTGATATTAGTTATGGTGATATAATTGGATACTCTGATAGAGAAAACAATTTAAAATACTTTGAGGTATTTGATGATGGTAAAATAAACTCGGATAACGCACACACTCAATTTGGTTATAAAAGTTATTATAGAACAATTAGCTGTGTAACTGTTGATCCAGATCAATTTAACGGAATTTAATATGGCATTACCAGGTTCGTATAAGAAAAAAGTAAACATATCAAGAGATAGACCCAATATTGAATACCCTTACATAATGGAAAGCGGTGCCGCTGAAAATATGAAGGATATGATAACGGACAAAGACACGTATTTACCAAAAGGTGTAATGCACATTGATTTAGATGCGGGTTTTAAAGAGTTTGTTACAGAAAATATGGCTTTAACACTAAATGGTAGTAAAGTGCCAGTTTTTATGATGGGCATTCAAAAGTGGACTGAGTTCTCAAAGACTTGGAATTTTTCTGATGAGTACAAAAATGTTAAAATACCTTTTGTTAACATAGTAAGACAACCAGATACAAAACCTGGATCAAACCCATCTTTAATATACAATATACCACAAGGTAAATCTTTTATCTATTCGGAGGTACCAACATGGGATGGTAATAGAAAGGGTGTTGATATTTATAAAATACCACAACCTATACCTATTGATATTAACTACGATGTTAGAATTTTTGCGTACAGACAACAGGATTTGAATAAGTTTAACGCAATAGTTCTTAAACACTTCCAAAGTAGACAAGCATATGCTGTGGTTAATGGACATTATATACCAATAATCCTAGAAGATACTTCAGATGAAAGTCAAATCACCGACTTGGATAATAAAAGGTTTTATGTGCAGCTTTATTCGTTTATGTTACAAGGTTTTATACTTGATCCAGACGATTTTGAAGTGACACCAGCAATAAGCAGAACATTTACGGTTGTTGAAAAGCAGTAACTCGTAAATTATTTTGAAAAGTAAAGAGTATTTCCTGTTTTTTGAAAAAATCAGAGATATTTATTGTAAGTAAAAGGTAAATAAAAAAATTAAAATTAAACAAATATGGCAAACAAAGTTTATGCATCACCAGGTGTCTATACCTCAGAGAAAGATCTAACATTTACTACTGAGACAGTTGGTGTTACAACCCTAGGATTAGTGGGTGAGACAAAGAAAGGCCCTGCTTTCCAACCTATCTTCGTTAGAAATTATGACGAATTTAAAGTTAGTTTTGGTGGCACGAGTCCTGAAAGATTTAGAAACACCCAAATCGTAAAATATGAATTACCGTACATCGCAAAATCGTACTTAAGTCAATCAAATCAGTTATTTGTAACCCGAGTATTGGGTCTTTCTGGTTATGACGCTGGTATGGCGTATGCGATTAGGACTTTAGGTACTTGTGATAAAACCACACTAGCGTACACAGATACAACTTATACATTCGACTTTACGGTTGATATTGATGTACCTACTGGTCAACCTGGTACTTTTGTGTTATCTGGTACCTCAACAGAGGTTATTGACCACATATCAACATTAACTGGTGTTGATACAACTAAATTCGATACGGCTTATTATAACTTCTTCAACGCAACAAACTACACAGTAAAAGATTGGTATAAAAACAATATATTTTATTGGGGTATTTTGGACAGCTCTGAACAAACAGCGCTTGTTGCGGATAGAAATGCTCAGGTATTAACTGGCGCTGGCCCAGCTACACCAGCTTTCTTAGATGCGTATGAATTAGCTATTGGTATCCCAGTTGCTGATAGAACAGATGATATCTTGATAAAAGAATTTACCTTTAATGAAACATCTGATCAATACGAAGGAACATCTTTTGCCATGTTTGCCTACGATATCACTGGTACAACAGCGACAATTTATTCTGGTAAGATTAAATTAGTTGTTTATGACTATATCTGCTCACCAAACCAAAAGTATCACAAAAAGACAGTTGCTACTTTAAGAAGTAGAGGACAATACATTTCAAACATATTGGGTTACAACGTTGATTCAACAACAGTGACTTATGATCAGTTCGATGCGGCTTTAACAAACCCATATGCGACATTTGATATAACTGGTTCAACAACTGGCGGTACAAACTTCTCATATACAGTTTCACTTGATAAAACAAAGAAAAACTATATTAAGAATGTTTTGGGTACACAAGCATTTGATAAAGACACATTCTTATTTGTTGAGGAAGTTTATGACTCTGTTATAAAGAAAGGTTGGAACTTCAACCAAATTAAAGGTTTACACTTTGATTTGATCCCTGTAAATACTTGGGATCATTTAAAATTCCAATTCCAATCACCAGCAACACCATTCTTCGTATCTGAATTAAGAGGTGGTTTACCACAAAGATTATTTAGATTAATATCTATATCTGACGGTGGTAACGCTAATACAGATATCAAAGTTTCAATCGGTAATGTTGATTTAGATAGAAAAACATTTGACGTTTACATTAGAGCATTTGCGGATAGTGACAAAAACCCATTCTTCCTTGAAAGATTTTTATCTGTATCTATGGATGAATCTCAAGATAATTACATCGGTAGAAGAATTGGTACTATTGACAACAAATATCCTTTAAGAAGTTCTTATGTGGTTGTTGAAATGGCTGAAAATGCACCAATTGATGCTGTTGCATCTGGTTTTGAAGGATATGAGTTTAGAACATTTGGAACAGGTTCAACTGAAGCTGATTTCTGCGGTGTACCTGAATTATCTTACAAAACAAAATACTATGCTCCAGGTGAATTAATTGTAAATCCACCTTTCTCAAATCCAATATTTTCACTTGGTGATAAAGTTAGAAAGATTTATTTAGGTTTCACCGATCTTGAGTATGGTTTTGATGCTGACTTATTACAATTCAAAGGTAAAGTTTCATTAACTGGTGACAATGCTTATAACGATGGTTTAGATTGGACAACTAAAACCAAAGGTTTCCACTTGGATATCAATGCGGGAACAATTGTGGATACAAATGGAAACAATGTATTTGCAGCTGGTGTTGGTACCTTTGTTGATCCAGTTGTTATAGCTTCAACATTGACTCATCCATATCACGACATTAAAACAAGAAAATTCACAGCTTTATTATCTGGTGGATTTGATGGTTGGGATATTTACAGAGAACAAAGAACAAACGGTGATGACTATAAAATTGGTAGAAACGGTTTCGTAGCTGCTGGATTCGATACATTTACAAGTGTTGAATACGGTGACTTGTTTGGTACTTCAGATTATTACTCATACTTGTATGGTGTTAAAACATTTGAAAATCCAGAACAAACTGTAATCAATATTTTAGCAACACCTGGTATTGACATACTTAATAACACAGAATTAGTTAGAGATACCATTGAAATTGTTGAAGAGAAAAGATTAGACTCAATTTACTTACCAACTTTACCAGATATCAAGTTAATTGGTAATAACAACGCTGCTAACACAGAAGATTGGTTATTCCCTAATGATATCATTGATGAATTGGAAACAACAGAAATTGATTCTAACTATACTGCGGTTTACTACCCATGGATTCAAATTTCCGATACCGAGAACAATGCTAATCTTTACATCCCACCAACTGCTGAGGTTGTAAGAAACTTAGCCTTCACTGATAATGTAGCACATCCTTGGTTTGCAACCGCAGGTTACAATAGAGGTATTGTTAACTGTATCAGAGCTCGTATCGCATTAGACCAAGAAAGTAGAGATATTCTTTACCCAGGTAGAATTAACCCTATCGCTACATTCTCTGACGTAGGAAATGTAATTTGGGGTAACAGAAACCTTCAATTGAGAGATAGTGCATTGAACAGATTAAACATCAGAAGATTATTGTTACAAGCAAGAAAATTAATTGTAGCGGTAGCCAACAGATTATTGTTCGATCCAAATGATGCACAGGTTAGAAGTCAATTCTTATCACTTGTTAATCCAATCTTGGATAACATCAGAAAAGAAAGAGGTTTAACCGACTTTAGAGTTTCATTGGTGAATGAAGTTGAGGATAACGATAGAAACACACTTAGAGGTAAAATCTTCCTTAAACCAACACCAACATTGGAATTCATCGAATTGGAATTCGTGGTTACACCAACAAGCGTATCATTCGATAATATCTAATAAAAATAGAATAAATTTAAAAGGGCTCTACTCGAGCCCTTTTTTTATGTACCAATTTTAAAAATTGTGCAGTACCTTATATCATAAGTTCCTTTTATATAAGAGTACCATTATACATTTTATTATTTATCTATTATTTATTAATATTGTTAACTATTTATGTATATAGTATGTATTAAAAGTACCTTTTATATAAAAGGCCCTATTCAATAGTAAGGAAAAAAAATGATAAAGTCAAGTGTTTACAAAAATTTTTTTTCAACTATTTATTGTAAAATAAAAAAGTATCTGAACAAAGCGATTTTACCAGATATTTATATAAAAGAAATAATCAATTAAAAAAAATAGAAAATTATGGCGAACTTATTAATGAAAATGCCTGTACCTTACGAACCGAAGAAACAAAACAGGTTTATCCTAAGATTTCCAAGTTCATTGGGTATTAACGAATGGTTTGTAATTTCAACGTCAAGACCTAAGATCACCATTGGTGAAGTTGAAATCCCGTTTTTGAATACATCAACTTATGTGGCTGGTAGATTTAACTGGGAATCTATTGACGTTACATTTAAAGACCCTATTGGGCCATCAGCCGCTCAAGCGTTAATGGAGTGGGTTCGTCTACATGCCGAATCTGTTACAGGTCGTATGGGTTACGCAGCTGGTTATAAGAAAGACATCGAACTTGAGATGTTAGACCCAACTGGTGTTGTAGTTGAAAAATGGATCCTTCAAGGAACATTCTTGACCAACGTTGACTTTGGTTCATTGGATTACAGTGCAGAAGATATTGCTGAAATCACAGCTACTCTTAGACCAGATAGATGTATCTTGGTATACTAATTTTGTAATAAAGATAATAACAGTACCCGATTTGCTTACCGTAAGATCAGCAGTCGGGTCTTTTTTTTATCCATTAAGTACGTTTCCGTATTTGGTGATGAACTCATTTATCTTTTTTTTAACTTTTTTAATTTCATTCATTTCGTGTTCCCAAATCACCAACAAAGTGTAAGTCCTATCAAACTTTACAATTTTAACTTTGTATTGATCGTTTTTTAAATTTTTTCTTTGGAAAGCATATTTTGGTTCTGGGTTGTGCGTTTTACAGCAATGAAAAAAACATCCATGGGTTTCAACCAATATATTGTAATCAGTTAATAAAAAATCATATTCCCTATTTTTAAAGATAAAATGTGGTTCAAATGACACACCCATCGTAGTTAGTAATTCACCAAAGGTTGTCTCAAGACTTGATGTACCATTCATTTTTTTAAACATTTTACCGATTTTACTTTTCTTTTTAGCCATATTGTTCTATTATTAACTATAATTACCGTGAAATCTCAAGTAAACGGTAAAAAATAAAAAAAAGATAGTTTACACTATTTAAGAATAGATTATAATTAAAGAACAAAAAAAATTATTATATGGATAATTCATTTATGGAACCAGCGCATGACGTGATTTCTTTGCCTTCGCAAGGTAAATTTTACAAAAATAAAAAATCAACTGTTAAAGTGGCTTACCTAACAGCCGCAGACGAAAATATCTTAACATCACCAAATCTTTTACAGAGTGGTAAAGTTATTGACGTTTTATTGGATAAGAAAGTAATCGATCAAGATTTAAAAGCTGGTCAAATGCTTTCTGGTGATAAAAACGCGATATTATTCTTTTTAAGAGCAACTGGTTATGGTGAAATGTATCCAGTTGAATTATCTGATCCAAAAACTGGGGAAAGATTTGAAACTGAAATTGATATTAGTCAATTCCAAGCCAAAGAAATTTCTGTTAATCCAGATGAAAACGGTGAATGTGATTTCTTCTTACCAAGAAGTAAAAAGAAAGTTAAGTTTAAATATTTAACAGCTGATGAGGATGATAAATTAATTAAAGAAGATGAGGCCAGAAGAAAAAAGCTTGGTCAAAATGCAATTTCACAACTACTAACAATGAGACTAACTGCTCAGGTTACAGAAATTGATGGTATACGAGATAGAGGGCAAATTCAATCATTTATTGACCAGATGCCAGTTGGTGATTCTGGTGCACTTAGAAAGTACATTAATGATAATGAACCAGGTTTAGATCTTAATGTATCAATTCAAGCGCCAAGTGGAGAATTTTTTTTTGGTGAACTTCCGATTACCTCAAAATTTCTTTGGCCTTACCTCGACTTATAAGAAAGATATACTCTATGAGTTTTACATTCTCATAAAACACGGTAATTTTAGCTACGCTGATATATTACATATGCCAGTTTATGAGAGAAGGGCTTTTATTGATATACTGATGGAAGAGAATAAAAAAGTTAAGGAACACAGAGAAAGAGAAGTTGCCAAAGCTAATTCTAAAAGAAAATAAATAGAACCCACAATTTCTTGTGGGTTTTTTAATTTAAAACTATTTATATAAAAAGTAAAAAATCATGTCTATCGAAAAAATAAAAGAAAGAATACGAATGATCGAAAATAACGATTTCACAACAACTGGTGAAACGATTAATGAAGTTCTTAGAGGTGGTGAAGAAGATATGGAGCAAGTGTTTAAAGCAAATGATAGGGGTATTCTAAATAAATTAATGAATAAAGTTAAGAGAGGTCTTCATTTAAGTGATAGAGATCAGAAGTTGTTGTATATAATGTCTAAGACAGATCAAAACACAAGAGACATTCAACAAGCCGCCGACCAATTATTAAGAGGTGGCGGTGCAACTAGGGTTGAGATAGATTCAAAAACAACCGACTTACCCACAAAACATGAAACAGATGTATTTAAAATATATCAGTTAATGAAAAGACACAATATTTTACCAGCTTCAGATTTAGACCCAAATACGTTTAAATCAAAAAATAGATATTTGATACGTTCAACATCTTCTGAAGATGATACCTTAGTTATTTTAAATAGTAAGTTAATTTCAATACAATTTAATGATTTAAGTTTAACTGATTTAGTGCGTATGGTTATTAAATATAGTAATTCTTTCAATCAAAACGATTTTAGAAATTTTTATAACGAATTAAATAATAATAAATCACAATATAATGTTGCAAGCACCTCAATAACAAGTGGTGGAAAATCGATTATAATAAATTTTTAAACTAACTGATGGCTAATTTTTTTTCACAGGGTGATCTTTTTAGGCAATTTACCGAAGCCCAAGGTGTTCTTGATAGAGCTAAACAAGCTGGTATTGTAACCGAACGCGAACGATTAGCGATATTAACTGATGTTTATACCGCAGAAATGAATATTGGTAAGGCCAGAAAAGACATGTTAAAATCCGATGTCAAAGGATTAAATGTGTTAAAAAGAGTTGCTAGTGTTGGTAAAAAAATTAGAGACCAACAAAAACAAAATTTAGAGTTTAGTAAAAAAATTAAAGAAAATGACGCTTTAATCGAAAAACTTGAGATAAAAATATTAAAAGCTAGAAAAAAAGGTGATACGGCATTTGCCGATGCATTAACAAAACAAAGAGATAAAATGAAGTTGGATAACCAAATGAATAAGGTTACACAACAACAAATGAGAAGAACAATACCTTTATTAGGAAGAATGGGTTCTGTCGGAGCGGCCATATCTGATGTAATGGTTAGTATTGGTAGTGTATTAGGTTCAGTATTTTCTATATTAGGAGCTGTTGCATCAACTTTAATAAAGGTTGGTAGTATTCTTGTTAAGATGGTTTTAGCTCCACTTAAAAAAGCTTTCAATGTATTTTTAGAAATACAAAGTACTGTTGGAAATTTAGCCGCAGATATTGGATTAACCGCTGAGGAATCCAGGGGTTTACTAAATAATTTTGCGTCACTTACATTGTCAGCCATGAAATTTGGTGGGACAATGAAAGATGTTGCAACCCTAATATCAACATTTAGTGAAACCACTGGTAAAAATAGATTATTCAATGAACGTGAAGTAGAACAATTAATTGAATTAGGTTTAGGTACAAATTTAGGCGTACAAGGTGCTGCTGAATTAGCGTCTAGCTTTGATAACATTGGTATATCACTCGAAAGAACAATTAACTTAACTGATAAAGCCAGAAATATGGCTGCTAAAATGAATTTAAACTCCACAAAAGTTTTAAAGACATATAAAGGTTTGGTTGAAAGTTTAAGTGGTATTGGTTTTGGTAGAGGGTTGGATAATTTAACGAAATTGGCGGCAAAAGCCACCGCAATTAGATTTGATATAGTAAAATCAACTGAAGCGTTTACAGATTCTTTTTCTGATTTAGAAAAAGCTGTTGAAGCTTCTGCTAGAATGCAAGTATTGGGTGGAAAATTTGCTGAAAATTTTGGTGACCCAATGCAACTCGCATTTGAATCCATGAATGATCCAGCTAAATTAGCTGAAAGAGTTACTGGTTTGGTAAAAGGTGCTATAATCAAAAGCGGTAAAGATTTTATCATACCACCAGCTGAAAGAAAAATGCTTCAAATAGCTGCCGAAACATTAGGTCAAGATTATAATGAACTTAAAAATACTGCTTTAGAACAAGCTAAGATTGCGGATAAAATGACCGCACTCGGTAAAGCTGGTTTTAGTTTAATGGGTTTAGAAGAAGAGGATCGTTTAGGTATTGCAAGTTTAATGCAATTGAACCAACAGGGTAAATACGAAATAAGAATGTCTGATGGTACTACAAAATTACTTGAAAATATCACAGATAAAAACCAATTAAAAGCAATAATTGACGCTAGAAAGAAAAACGAAGATGCTGCAATACAAAGAAAAAATCTTCTTGAAAGATTATCAATGATTGTTGATAGATTTATGTTAGGATTTTCAACTGTTTTTAGCAAACTATTCGGTTCAACTGAATTTGAATCTTTTTTACAAATGGTTGAAAAGGGTGGTGAAAAAATAGCTAAATTTATAATGCAAGACATAATGGGATCTGATGGTCTAGCAAATGGTTTTAAAGGTTTATTAGCTAAAGCAACTGAAATATTCAAAACAATTGAGGGTATTTTTACCGATAAAAATAAAACTTTAGGTACTAAAATAGCTGAAACATTAAAAGTTTTATTTAAAGATGTTGCAAAACCAATTATTACAGAAATTATTAATTTTATGATACCTATATTCCAAGCTGGTATCGGTAAATTATTAGAAATTCTTGGAAATGCTATACCAGATATGCTTGGTGGTAAAAAGATAAAGAATTATGGACTTGAGATGCAAGCTAACGCAATTGCAAAAAGCGATGTTCTTAAAACAATATATGGACAAGATGGTCAATCTGCTATCACATCTCAAATGGGCCCAACGGGTAAAGGATCTTTTTTACAAGGTGCTGGATTGTATAGTAAAGCCGCACTTATGGGTACAAAATCAATTGGAAAAGGGGTGCCACAATTAGCAAAGGGAGCTTTAACAAAAACATTAGGTAAAAATGCTTTAAAATTGGGTGGTGGTCAATTACTTAAAAGAATACCCGTTATTGGCGCTTTGGCTAGTGTTGGTTTTGCGATACAAGATGCCATCGAAGGTGATTGGACTGGTTTCGGTTTAAATCTAGCATCTGGTGCGGCTAACGTTGGTAATATTTTTGTACCAGGTGTTGGATCCGCTGTATCAACAGCAATTGATGTTGCAAATGGGGCTAGAGAAATGGGTGCTTTTGATGATGGTGTTATTTATAAAGATGGTTCTTATGCTAAGTTTAACAAAGGTGATATGGTACAATTTATAGATCAAGCTGCTGCTGAAAGAGCCGCAGGTTCTGGTGGTGGCGGGTCAACAAATACCGTACAACACGGTGGGGTTATTACAATAAAATCAGATGATGGTAAGGTTGTTACTTGGGATCAGATGTATGGTGCTAGAGATTTAATTGGTTCTAGGCTTAAATCAATTACTGATTCATATGATAGAGGATTTGGTAATTTCCAAAATGGAAACGTTGCACCAATACAACCGTTAATATAAAAAAATTAATAAAATGGGTCTTAAGATATTTTCTGAGCAATTTAGAGACGAAGTTCTAAAATTAAACTTAAAAACACCACCAGATATTGTTCTTGGTTTGGTTGATTTAAGTGGTTCTGCTTTATATGCAGCATACATTGATGCTCTTGGTAAAGATGCTATTATTAGAACGGACAAAGCTTCGGTTAAATTAACCGATCCTGGTAATGTTGTAACCGATTCTATTAACCCAAGACAAAAAAACTTAAATAAAAATTTACAAACACCTAATGAGATTGCCACTGGTATTGGTAATATTACAGCAAATCAGAGTTTAACGCAACAATATCTTTCTGGCAGAGGACAACCAACAGATATTAACGATTATAATGTAACAAATCCAGGTGACGTTGTTAGTGATTCAGTTAACCCAAGACAAAAAAACTTAAATAGAAATTTACAAACACCACCAGATATTTTAGCGAATATATCGTCTGGGTACCTTAGTGGTATAGGACAAGACACATCAATTGGTGATAGTGCTGTATTAAATCCAGGTAGTGTTGACGATGCCGCAAATATACAAAGACCAAAACTCTTTAATAAAAACAAACCAATTAATATTAGTGACCCATCTGAGAATGATCCATTATATGATTATTTAAGTCAGGGTGGTTATACGTACACATCATTATTACAATCGGTTGGTAAGTTAACATTAATTAATGACTTAAATATACCCAATGCGATAAGTGTATCAACACAATCAAATCAAACACCAGAGGTTGCTTTACAATTACAACTGCAACAAAATAGATATTTCCCAGTTGAAATTAATGAATTTGAATCAACAGTTTTAAGTTTAAAACCAGATGCGTTTACCAAACCATATGTTGACGCATATGCTTCTGGAGTTTTTAATTATGCTGGCCCACAAGAATATGAACCGAGTTCATTTTTAAATATTCAAACATCAATAAATCCGTTGGCTATTATGACAAACTCAGCGGATCCAATGTCTTTTTTATTAAATGGTGGTACACCGCCTCTTACAAATGAAACTTTGTTAATGAACATCGCTGCTTTGGAGTTAAAATTTAACTTTGAAAGTAGAATAAAAAGAGCACTAGAAAGAAAAACATTAGGTGGTACAAACTTAGATGAAGCTTTAACAAATCCAATAGCCGCTGCTAATATTGTTAGAAATCCGTTTGGTTGGTTTAATTTATTTGAAAGAAATTATGAGATTAGCGTAGCGTCTACCACATTAGGTAAAGCCGCTGAGTTTGCTGGTAGTTTGGCTGGCGTAACAAATCCGATTGCATTTGATTTTGCGATGAGTACTGATGATGACTTGGCACCTAAATGTTTTGGTAATGTTATTGAGTTTAATTCAGATGGTGAACCAAAAAGTGGTTTTGCTAAATTTGTTGACGCTTTATTAGGTAAGCAAGTTACAAGAAAACAAGATAGAGATGGTTACTTTATAAGAAGAACTGGTGCTGGACAAAGATATTCTTTATTTTATAATGTTGGTAAAAACAAATACCAACCAGATTATTTAGCCGATCAAGAAACAACCTTATTTCTGGGCCAAGAAGAATTACAAGCATTAAGAAAAATTGGTGGTTATTTTGGTATAGGTGCTGGTGAAACACCAGAAGGTAGATATTACATTGGTAATAAAGGTAAATTTGACGATCCTTTTTATTTACTACAAGACGCTGATGGGCATCAGGTTAGAAGTAATCAGGCTATTGTTGAGGCGATCAAAAACAAACAATACGAAGAACCAGGTTATAGTGGATCCGACACAGAAGGGATTAATAGACCGCAGGGTGTTAGTGAATACGGTTCGGTTAAAACGCATTTTATTTGGAAGTCATCAACAGCACAAGACAAGGCTTTTGATTTTAAAACAAATCAAAAATCACAACCAGTGCCAATTAATATCGATAGTACTAGTTCACTATTAAGTGTTAACAAATATAAACAAGCTAAATTTAGAGAATGTTCAATTTTATACACAACAAGCCAACTACTTGAAAAAGGAATTCAAACTGAATTTGGTGTATTTAATTCACCAATCGACCAAACCATAACCAAATTTTATGATGGTTATGATTTTATGTCAAGGGCTAATGCAACAATATTACCTAAAAAAGTTGAAAGGTTAAATAAACAAGGTGATGTTATTGGTTATCGATATTTAGTACCAGGTTTAGACCCAACAGGTAAAAGAAGTGATAGAGAATTATATAATGAAGCTGAGCTTTGTCGTGTTTGGACAAAAATTAAACCTTACAACAAGGTAACTGATTTAGTAAGATACAAAGAATTAATTAGAAGAGAAAGAAATTCAGTTATTGATAGATTTGGTAACTACAACATATTCCCATCAGAATTAAACGTTAATACGGGATATGGTAGATTAGGTGACGGATCTGGTGATGCTGTTGTTGAGTATTTTGGTGAAAGACGTGCTAGAAAATATATGTTTTCAATTGAAAACTTAGCTTGGAGAGATTATAAAGCAAATAACTATTATGGTAAAACGGATTTACCAGCTTGTGAAAAAGGGCCAAACGGTGGTAGAGTTATGTGGTTCCCCCCATACGATATTAAATTTACAGATAACACAACCGCTAATTGGACAACTCACCAGTTTTTAGGTAGACCAGAACCAATTTATACATATAACAATTCAGAAAGAACTGGAACATTAAGTTGGAAAATTGTAGTGGATCACCCATCAATATTGAACCTTTTAACTCAGAAGGAATTAGCGAGACTAACAGACGGTGAGGTTGATGAATTACTTGCAGCTTTTTGGGCTGGGTGCTTGGATTTTGATGTATTTGAATTGGCTAGAATATGGAATCAATTCACACAATCCGATATTGATTATTTTAAAAAAGTTATTGGTGATTTGGATTTAACAAAATCAAATGAAAAATTAAAACCTAGATTTGAAAAAATAATAACTTACAAACAACCAGAAGGTGAACAAACAATCACAATTGATAGAGAAAAACCAAAATCATTAATTAATGGTGATTGTTTATTTTTTGAAAATGACGTGCCGTTAAGACCAAATGATTACGATAAAAAAACCAGTCCAATTTATGATACTGGTAAAATAGAGTCATTTGATATACTCTTTAAAAGATATTATGAGCTAACAAAAGGACTAGACACAGCAAATAATGCTGAGGCTACAAAAAACAAATACAAATCTTCTGGTATAATACCACCAGAATGGATGCGATATAATTACACAGTAGGAAAAGATTCTGCTGAAAATTATATGGAATCTGTCGAGGCTAACAAACCAAAATGGTATGGTATGGAAAAACAATATCAAACCATTGAACAAGATTTATCCGATCCAAAATACAAAGGGTTTGATTTGAAAATTACAGTTGAAACACACGCATCACCATTGGGGCCAGATCAAGGAACATCAACTTATAATAATATTTTATCGAGAAGAAGATTCATATCAACAATTAAGTGGCTAATAACCAAGGTTATGAATAAAGGTGATCTTGGTCAAATTTATTATGATAACGATGATCCAGTTGAGGTTAACGATTGGCTTGACACTTATTTGGAACAATTGTACACTGGAACACAGTCTATTGTTGCGTTTAAACGAGATGGTGCAAAACAAAATACAAAAGATACAATAACATTTGTTTTAACTGAGGCTAGCGGAATAGGTTCAACTGAAGCGATAAAAGAAATTATACCAAACCCACAAACAGCTGGGCCAAATAATAATATTTTTTATACTGTTGACGCACCAGACCCTAATAGCACAACAAAGGTTAAATATTGTTGTTTTGAAACTGATGCTTTGGCTAAAAAAGCAATCACTGGTAATTGGATACCTGATGTCGATGCGAATCATATTGGTACAATCGAGGCTAAAATTGATAGACCGTATAAGGATGTTGTTTGCGGTGCATTGTCAATTGTAAGTTCGTATGCGAGAAGAGCTGAAGTTAAAGTCGAGGTTATTAATAAACCAGAAGAAATTAAAAAACCAAAAGAACCAATAGCGGAAGAACAAACAATATTGGTACAAGAAGAATCACCGTTAACATATGAAAATGTAACAAAAAGAGAAATCGCTCAAAGGATTATTAATAAAATGATCACCGAATGTGATTATTTTGAATTACTTAGAGCCGATACACCCCTTATGTATGATTCTTTAAAACAAAAATTAAAGTATTTCCAACCAGCATTTCACGCAATCACACCTGAAGGTTTAAATGCGAGATTAACTTTTTTACAGCAATGTTTAAGGCCTGGTGAGACAATAAAAAGAAAAAATGGTGAGGATTCTTGTGATGCGTCTAATACCGCATTTGGTAAACCACCTATTTGTGTTTTAAGAATTGGTGATTTTTATCACACAAAGATCGTTATTGATAATTTAAATATATCATATGAACCTTTAGTGTGGGATTTAAATCCAGAAGGTATTGGTGCACAACCAATGATAGCGGATGTTCAATTAAGTTTTAAATATATTGGTGGTTCTGGTTTAAGAAAATATGTCGATGAATTACAAAATGCACTGTCATTTAACTATTATGCAAACGCGGATGTTTATGATGATAGAACTTTTGCAAATAAAGATTTATTTGAAAGAAACTTAATTAACTTAGAAAGAAGCTTTTTCGATAATAACACATTGGATTTGATACCAATTGTTGCGGCTGCTGAAAGAATAGTACCAGCTGATTTCTTAGACGATGTTCCGTATGGTACGATTGGTATAATAACTAAGAAAAGAATACCAACAACACCAGGTGGAAACTATTCCATGGATTTATTTACAGCAAATGCTTATAACCAGTCCAGTATCTACCAACCATATGAGATTGTAAGTGAAAACGGTAAATTTTATTTAAGAAAAGCTGACAATGAAAAAGATTTATTAACACCTAATACGTTAAATGGTACACAAGCCCCAGTAACAAATAAAACATATTGGGAAGAGATAAAATGGAGAAATTACGGTGAACAAGCATTCGTTTTAGAATTTAGTAATGTATCAAAAGACCCAAATAACCCAGACCAATATTTAGATAAATCTTATTTTAACTGGTATGAAGTGCAATATAGGGATTTATTTAAACAACTTTATGAAACTTATGCTGAGGTGTTTAATGGAAATACAAATTTTAATTCCATATCCGACCCAAATACAGTATTAATGAATTTGATTTTGAATAAAAACTATAATAAAACATTAACAAAAACAAATACAAATAATATTATTACTGGTAATACAACTGGCGCAACACAAGCACCAGGTGTTGATTTGACAGATCCATTTAATGAAATGGGTTTATTACCAATTAGCGATGATATTTTTAATGATATAACTGGTACAACAACTGGTACCACAAATGGTAAGTATAGTTTATTTACAATTTTTGATAAAGAGGCTATTGAAAGAAATTATGTTGAATATGGTTCATATGATATATTAAATAAAAATTTATCAGATCAAATGAAAACCGCAAAATTATCACCTCTAAAATTACATCTTAATCCACAAAATTACATGTATAAAATTGGTGATGGTAACAGTTTAATTTCAGTTGGTGGAACATTTGATGATTTTAATAGATTTGACCCTGGTAATTTTACTGGTGGATATAAAAATAATACAACCAAAACCAATGCTGAGGTTGCTGGATTTTATTTTAAAAACTATACAGATTATAGTCAAAATATAAATGAAATTGTATCAGCTTTAAGTCAAGAAATGGCGGCTAAAATAAAATTAAACTTATGTCATTTTTGGCATCTAAACCAAAAAAGCAAAAGTATATTTGATCAATACCTACAAAATTTTGAGTCAACACACCAAAAAATATTTACAGACTTTTTAGTTGATAAATTATCTGAGTATGTTGGAACCGTTACGGAAGAAAAAACAGTAACTTTACGTGATCTAGAAAGAAACACGGGTAAACTTGTTAGTTTATTAAACGGTATGTCTGTTGTTTTAGACGGTTATGACATCAAGACCGATGAAACAAAAACGTATCGTTACGAGGTAATACCAAATGAATATAAATTAAAAACATCGGCTGAAACACTTTTTGGTTACGATCCGTACTATCAGTATAAAACATTATCATTCAATAATTATGAATTATTACAATTTGCGGATGTTAAAATTGTGATTGATGATTCTGAATTAAATTACGGAAATAAACTTAAATTTTTATCATTGGGTAACGGAACTTATTTCTTTAAACAAATTTCTAAAGACACAAAAATACAACAAATTTCTGGTAGCGGTTATACATTTAATAATAGTTTTCCAGAGTCAATAGCAATTAAAGATTTTGTTTCACTATCACCAACAACCCCAAATTTTGAAGTCACTAGTGGTATTACATTAAATTCATCATATGACAAAGATGCAAAACCTGGAACCACAACAACATTAAACATACAACCAACTGGTAACGAAGACAAAGCGGGATCATATGCCGAACATTATCCAATGACTTATACGTTTGAAAAATTAAATTATGAATTTTTTGAATTTTCAAATAAAGCCTTAGACGTTATGTTAAACGATAATTTTATGTCCAAAAAATTCGATTTGGATATAAAATTTGATGAGGACAATGATTTTTATACACAAGTTACAGCTAGCGGTTTAACTAGTTTATTTTATTACGTTGGTAACGAAAAATATGTAAACACCAATATCGGTTATTATATTTTAAGTAGTGGTAGTACCGCAAATACTGTGACAGAAAATATAATTAATAATATTAACTCATTTATACCATACACCTATGTAGTAACAAAAAGTTTGGTACAATATGTACCAAAACAAAATTTGGTAAATTATAATACAATGAGTGGTGATACAATAAACTTAAGTGGTTTAATAGACTTATTCTTTATTAAAGTATTCGCTGATTTAACTGATGCTGATAAAGCTGATTTATCCAAAAGAATTTTAGCGGAAAAACCAACAAAGGGTATTACTGGTAATGAAAAGGCTAAAAAACAACAACAAGATAAAAAATTGGTTAAGATCAATAATATATTAACTTCTATATTTACAAGTATAAAAGATTATGTAACAGCTGCAAATCAAAAAACAAATCCGCTGTATGATGAATATATTAAAAATGAAGAAAACGTTGTTAAAAAATTAAATAAAATATTAATTGATAATGAGACATATGCTTCCTTCAAACCTTCTTTTATTTCCGAAAAGCTATTAAAGGGTGGGGTTGATGATTATACTGTTGTCATAAAAGACACTTATGAGGTTAAAGGTAGTTCCTTATATAACTATATTTTATTTACAAACACAAGAGGTTTGTTTAATATTATATCTCAAAGCGAGGATCCAGAAATTATTGATAAAGCAACTGAAACGGAATTTAATAAATATCAAAAAGAATTAGGTATAATATAAAATGTCAGGGTATTACAATAGATATAAGAAATTAAATAATGACGAAACGATCATATCACCACCTTTCATCAAATTAGATGAAAAGAGTACGGATACTATGATAATATACGACATTAGAAAAACCAGGTTAGATAAAGTTAGTCAGGAGTATTACGGTGTACCCTATTATTCTTGGTTAATATTAATGGCAAATCCAGAATTTGGTGGTTTAGAATGGAATATTAAAGACGGCCAAGCCGTTAGGATACCACAACCGCTTGATGTAACCTTAAGGGAATATGAAAGAAAGTTAGTTCAACGATTAGATTACTATGGCGATTAATGGCATTAACGAAAAAATATTATTTCAAAGAGGGGGTAATTCTGTTGATGGTGCGGCTAGTATCACAACAAACCCTTATTTAACAAAACCCAAAGATCTAAAACGAAAAGATAATCAGGGTGTATTGGTTATTGACCCAAATAAAGTTGTTAATCAATACAATGAAATTGTCGATAGATACGTCAAGCAAGAAGACTTGATGATTTATGCATCATTGAAAGTTTATAAAAGACCACAATCTGCCGTTGTTAGCAAAAGAGGTGAAACAAGAAGAAATGAAAATATATCCGAAGCGATAAATATAAATTTTTTAAATCCGTTAAAAAATGAAAAAAGAGCTGACGGTACATATAAAAACAAAGGTAAGTTTACATCTGAATGGACTGATTTTTTTACAAGCGATTCCGCAAATGACAAAAAAAGTAGCGATTATTTATTAGACCCAGAAACTTTTGGAATTACAAACATCAACATTAGGATTAATGCGAATAACTTACCATTAATAACAATACAATTTACGGATATACAAGGTAGAATGTTGTTTGAACGTGGTAACGAAAAAGACAACCCCTATAATATTTTCTTCACATACCCTTACCCAAAATTTTTATTAACATACAAAGGTTATTATGGTAAAGCTGTTGAGGTTCCAATGGTTTTATTAAAATCAAATACAAAATTTGATCCATCAACTGGAAACTATAATGTGACCGCTGAGTTTCAAAGCGAGATATTTGCTTTGTTCAACACTTTTTTAATAATATATGCATATGTGGCCCCATATATGTATCAACTTGAAAATGGTACTTATTTAGGTCAAAAAATATTGGAATCGTTATATGATAAACAAAACGCTAAGATAAAAGAATCTCTTAGTAACAGTAATCAAATAAACCAATATGAAAATTATAAAATAGATACCTACCCAACGTTATTTGACTTAGCCAGAGCGTTAAAAATAATACCAACTGATGTGATTAACGGTATTAGAACAGATGAGGCGGTCGATTCAAACGAACTCTTATTAAAAGAAAAAAATACACTAGAAAATTACGATCCATCTGTTAGAAATTTTATTTCAAATTCGCCCGATAATTATAGAATAGCGCAAAATAATAACGATTTAGTATTATATGAACCAATACCTAATGACGGTGAATATGTGATATCCGATACAACGGAGTCGCCATCCCAACTTTTTGATTATTTAAAAACAATGAATGAGGCTATAAAAAACATAGCCGATATTAAAAAAGGTGGTGGTAGGGAGACAACATTTTCAGCTGATTTACTCAATGAAATTGAACAAAAAAAATCCACAACCAATACAAATAGTGATCTTTTTGTAAAATACGTTAACAGTAAAAAAAACAAAGGTGGTATAAAAATAGAAAAAATATTGACTGGTGATTTATTTGCTTATAATGGTAATGATGCAAAAGATGTTGTAAATCCTGTTTTTTTGGATAACTACAATGAAATGATGTCGATTGTTTTTAAAAATATATCAAAACTACAATCGGAAATTGAAGAGGATTATGTGACAGAACAAATAACTAATTTGGGTGAAAAATTGGGTTACAAACCAAATATGAGTAACATATTAAGGATTTTATCCAATAATATGCAAACATTTTTAATACTATTAGATATAACTGGCAAAAGTGCTTTAAGACAACTTGAAACGAACCTACAAAGGATAAAAATACAAGAAAAATTTAGTGATTATAAAAAGGAATTTGATAAATTAATACACACACCTTTTCCAAATTACTATAAAACAAAACCAGAATACATTAATGGAAAAACTGTTGATAGAGTTACTCTAGCATATCCAGGTAATGAATCAATTAATAACGAATGGTTTGAGGTTAATTTTGTAGAAGAAATTTATAAAGCTTTAGACAGAATAAATCTACTAGCAAACCCTAAAAAAACTGGGGTAACACAATCAACACCAACTGGTATATTATCATTATTCCAGTTAGGCGAAGCGGATTTATCAACATACCCATCAAAAGAAACTGGTAGAATTTTAGGTGAGATGTATAGCAAGTATTCAATATTTTCGGCATACTCTGGTTTACCTTACAGATCAATAACTAATTTTGGTACAAATGTTTCTGGTAAATTAGCTGATTTTGAAGCAACTGGTGTGACGAGAAATGTTTTAAGTAAAATGAGTAACATATTTGTTATAGCAAATGAATTAGCTAGAGCAACAAGAACTTTTACAGATGAAACAGATGGTGTAACTTATACAAATGTTGGTAATTTTGGCTTAAAACATATTAAGTTTGGTGATGGGACTGTTGCAAATGCAAAAGCCGTATTAACCCCAATGTTTTCTGAGTTGTCAAACTATACAAGCGGCGCTTACACATCGGCTAATTATAACGCTAGTATAAATAAATTGAATAAACTTTTTGAACCACCAGCTAATAGGGATGATGGGACTGGTAAATTAATTGGTGTTGGTAATAAAAGTTTATATGAAACAATAAAATATAAACCGTCAGGTAATGACATAAATTTTTATTCCACACATGCGGAAAAAAAACCAGGTGAATTAAAACATTACATTGATTTAAAACCAAACGCTAATTATTATTGTGATATACCAATCACTTTAACAGTGGACGCGATTGATAGCGATAAATATAAGGGCGTATTCGATGGTTTAACGGGTAATATAAATCCTTTTGAGGGTTTTTATTTTTCAATGAATGATAATTTACGTAAGATAACAATCAATTCAGATTTTAGCAGAAGTTTAAGTTATGCTAGATCTGAAGATTTACCATCATTAACATTTAACACAATAACAGACGATTATACAAACATGGGCGACTATCAACCATTTAAAAAAATAACAAAACCCGCAGTGGATTTTACACAAACGTTTAATATATAAGATAATGGATTTTAATACATATTTAGAGAACTACTGTAAATTCTATAACTATTGTGAACCAAATAACGGTATTATTAACAATAGCCAATTTGAGCCGTTTTTTGAAAGCGATGCGTCTGTTCAAACTGCTCTTAATGAGGACATCAACTATCAATATCAAAATAGTAAGTTTTTTGCTGGATATAGGTCTATACTTAACACATCAGCGATGCCAGATTCATTGTGTTCTAGAATTGATAAAGGGGATAATAATTTTTTCCCTGAAATGGCTCTCATGTTTTTAAAATCATACGGTTCTAGTTTGATAAAAGAAACGGATTGTGCTTTAAACCCAAAAAGGTTGATATCAATATTTAATAAAAACCAAGAGTTAGTTGAAATACCGTACCCAATTGCATTACTACTGGGTGGTTTATATTATTTTCAAGAAAACAAATTAGAAATAACAGATCAAAGTGGCCCACAAGTTTTTAGTAGGATTAATGGTGTTAAAGTGATTGCTGATGGGTTTTCTGAAAAAGATATATATCAAATAAATGATCTTATAAGAAAACCAGGTAGTTACTTAAGTTATAAACAAGCCATTATCTCAAAAAAAGCCTCAGAACAAATGGTAGAAGAACTTACTTTTCCAAATGTAAGAATTCTTAATAGATCGGTTTTATCTAAAAATGTTCCAAACTCAGGATTTTACAATCCCATACAAGCTGTTCGTTTTAACATAAAAAATGGTGTTAATAATAATGGTCAAGATGAGTTTGAATCTTGGAATCTTAGTACATTTACTACAATGCCAGCGGTTGGATATGGTATACAAAATAAGTTTCTTAATGATTATAATAAAACATTATTTGGTGAATATTTAAATGGGTTGAAAACAAAAACAGATGAAGACGATGGAAAACCACATGTGTTATCTGGTGGATTTTCTGGTATATTAAAACCATTTAAAACATACAACTCTAATTTTATTGAATTTACGGCTTTTTATAGAAATTTATGTGTAAAAAATGTTACTTATGATATAAACGCATTGGTTGAGGAGTTAAAAACAGCAACCAAAGATCTTAAGAAAAGTAATACAAACTCAAATACTTTATTAACTGGTTATATAAAATCATTTATCGTATATTCGAAATTAAAAGCTGCGTTTTTGGCTGGTCAATTTGGTACAAAAGCTTTATTAAAAGAAGGTATAAAATCATTGTGTGAAGTAAACAATATTGATAGTGCCTATAATGATTCGTTGTCAAGTTCTGAAAAAATGTGTGATTTTTATTATTTAGTTTCACATGTGTTTTTTACATCATTTAGAGAACAAATACAAAAAAGTCTTGTTAAAAATAAAACAGCAACCCCGCATGAGGCTAGTTTACTAAACAGGTTAAATTTTACCAATTATAAAGTACCTATTGGTAACGGTAAAACCGAAGATAGCATTACCTTTCTACAAGAAGAAACTGTGGGTAGAAGTAAAGGTACCCCTGGTTATTCATTAAATAATGACCCATCGACAAAAGAAAAACAAATAGATAATTTAACAAATTTTTTATATAAAATATGGGGTATTGAAAAAGCAAATTTAAAAACAGACAATTCTTATAAGAATATCAGCCCAACATCTTTTGGTATATTTGCTTTGTACCCCTCCGCTGGTGGGTTTCTAACCCCAAATAATTTAATTTTATCAACTTCAAAACAAGGTGGTCAAGATTTGAACATTTTTGATTACAAAACAGCTGTTTATACAAGTACAACATGGGACAAAAATGCTAAAAAATATGTACTAACTGCGGCACCAAATCTTTATAGTATTAACGATAAGCCAACGTGGAATCCAGAAAGGGGTGTTAGCGGCTTGGATGAAAGATATCAAGTTAGTGGTGGTGTCGTTGATCCGCTAGATGGTAAAGAAGAAACTCTGTTCGCTGATTTTAAAAGTATCGCTGACGAAAGTACATACATGGCCGACCCAGAACAAAATAGATACATTATTCACGCTGGATTTGATAGACTTGATTTTTTAAAAAGAAGTAACTTTAATAATACTAGTATTTTAAAAAATACAACAAGATTTTTATGGTTTGAAAGCACACTTATTGGCACACAATTAAGTATGGATAGTATTAACACTGAACAAGGTGTTTTGGAAAAATTTGATTTTGATGATGGTGTAACATTATCTATATATCCAGGGGAAAACAATGTGAGTTATTTTAGAAATATAACGCCACAATTAATTAGTTACGATGGATTAAAGGTTGCTATCGAAAGTGGGTATATAAACAATTATGATTTTAGCAGAATATTAGATTCTGTTAATGTGGAAAAATTAGAAGAATTCTCAACTCTTTTTCAAGATTTTGCAAAATTATCACCAAATAATAATTTAAATACTTTTAATTTAAATTCGTTAGTTAAATCATCAACAATACTAGCATCAGAACACATAAAAGATGCTTTTAGTGGTGGTAAATTTAAAGACCCACAAACTGGTATTGAATTAACAACTGATGAAATATCTTACATGTTAATAGGTAATTCATGGTGGAATTATGAATTTACCGCTGAAGCTAATATATCAAAATTTTTTAATGTCGCTTTAACACAAACACAGAAAAATAGATGTGAAACGGTTGCTGACCAATTTTGTTCTTATGATATTACAATAGCAAATAAATCAACAATTGATTCTGTAACAAAATTAGGTGATTTTCAACTATCATTACATAATTTTCATTCGTCACCCGAGGTATTGTTTACAAACGCAAAAACTTATGATGAGTTAAAAACAACACTAAAAGATAGTAGCGTTTCCGATGAAAGTTTTCATAAATTAATCGCTAGAAGAATATTATTTGGTGATCAGTATGTACCTTCATATGAAAACGTTGATAGTCTTAAAGGCGAAATAATTGAGTTAAATAAGTCGTATTTATACAGCAGAATACATCATTTAGTTTCGGTTGGTAATATTGATACAACAGACTTAGCCTTCAACAATTTTTATTTTGATTGCGTAAAAACATTTTTCAAATATTTAAATATTAAATATACTAAAAATAATTATAAACAATTATTAAAGTTATTAAGATCGTATATAAGGTATACTGGGTACCAATTAAATTACGAGTTTTTACCAAATAATGGTATAATATCACAAGAATCATTTTTGCAAAATTATTACAATGAAGTTACTAAAGACAATACTTTTAAACAACTTCAAACAACCAGACTACAAGAAATTAATTCAACACCAGCTGATAAAACCAGAGTTGTTATTTTACCACCAATCAATCCGATTATAACTAAAGAAGAAGATCTTGAATACCCAGAACCTAGTTTCACCGAAGATAACCAATACAAGGTATCTGATTTAGAGTCAGATTGTAGTAAGTTCTTTGAACATTTTAACACGGAAATATTTGAATCAACAGTTGGCGGTTTAAATTCATTTTTAAATAGGTTCAGTGAGATTATGAACGAAAAAACTGTACCAAACGACACCGCAACACCATATACCACACAATCCGAAGAAGAGAATTTAAAAGATGAGATAAAAAAACGAACATATTATAATATCAAATCAATGTATGAAAAAACATCAACAAGCTTTGTTGAGGAAACTAGGAGTTCGCCAATATTCATACCGACAAAGATTGAGGATATAAGATTGCTAGAAGTTTCAGATTTAAAAAACACTAAATTATTTTATAACTACGCGATTGACCCAGGGTATTGTGATGATAACAAAAAAGAAGACACAAACTACGATTTATATGAAATATTCAAAGTGGTTGATAGAGGTAATAATGATATCGGTGTAAATGTTCTTGCGGATTTATCGTTCTTTTACCAAAACCTTTACGCTGATTTTGACAACAACCCAAACAAGGGTCAAGAGAACCAATATGCGTCAATGGAAAATTTAACGAATAAAAGTTTTACCAATTTATTTAGCGGTTTAGCTAGTAATAACGGATTTTTATTTCAACAAATACCAAATTACATAAATCTTAATGGTGCTATATCAGCAACAGATAATGATGAAGAATCGATCTACGACATTGTTGATCAATTATTTGGTGTTCACACAGATACAGACTTACTTGGTACATCAAGTAGAAATTCACAAAAATTTGGCGGATTAACTGGTTACCCTGGTTACATTTTTCAGTTAGGTACAATAGGATCTAAACTAGATACCAATGGTGGTGTTGTGCAGTCTATGAAAAATGATAATTTAAATTCATTTTGTTTGGATGTTGGGTATGATAATAATAGAGAAATTTCAGTTAAATCAGAAAATGCACCAGATGATATCAAGAAATCAAATGTGACTTGTTTTACTGTTGATTTTGGTACACAAAAACAACAAATGTTTACTAGTGTACAATTAGATACCGCTGAATTTTACGATACGGAAGAAAGTATAAGAACTTGGGTTGATATTGTAAATAATACCCAACAATCATTACAGACAACAAATCTATTTCCAATTTTAGAAAAAAGAGCGTATACATGTACAGTAACTAGTTTAGGTAACTCAACAATACAACCTTTAAGTTATTTTTATCTTAGAAACGTACCATTGTTTTATGGAACGTACTGGATAACAAACGTGGCTCATGACATACAACCCAATACGATGGTAACCACATTCAAAGGGGCAAGACAACCGATATCATCAAAAACCGATGTTAGGAGAGAATTATTAGCATTAATGAGAAAAAATGCGGCAAAAATAGCAGAAGAATCAGTTGCGGCAAATACAATAGTTTCAACAGAAATACCAAATACAAGTGGAAAAGTTTATACTGATGATTCAAGTAGTGATAATCCATTTGGTGATGTTTTGCAGGGTCTTTCTAGCGATGCGACCAAATATTACAAATACGATGGAATAAATGTTATTGGTACTTTTATCTTTAGTGTGACAAAAAGTAATGCTAGTAATGACGCAAATCTTGGGTTAATTAACGTATTATATAACTATTCAAAAGCCATGTTGGGTAATACCGAATCACCAGCTGAGATTGTTAAAAACATGAAAACAGTTGCTATTGGTATAATGAATGAAAAAGCAAATGGTGGTGATGGTAGATACAGTGGTAGCCCATTGTCATTATCTAAAGTGTTTAAAGAAAACTCATCTTATTCATTGACTGGTGAACTTGGTGGATTATTAAATAAAATTGGAGTTGAGGCTAAAACAAATAGTGACACAACATTAAATGACTCAAAATTATTTGACGGAACCATATTTGACGTATCTGCAAAAGATGAAAGCGGTGCCGTTATAGCCGATAATAGTAATAGGGTTACATTTAAAATGGAAACCGATCAGGGTAAGAAGGGTAGTCAAATTTCCATAAGAAATGCCACATTCTTTTTTGATAATAAAGATAATAGTATATTTGCCAATACCGAGTTATATGGTATTGGTGTTACAAATGAAAATGAAACTACGCATTCTGATGTATATGACGTGTTTAAATCACTGGGGGGTGATAGTGGTACAATACAAAAATTCGATGCCGCACCAATTAAAAAAACCACAACAGAGACACAAACAACTGGAACACCAGAACCAAAACTAAAAACTCAAGAGGAAATTCAAGATATACTTAGCTTCCTGGATGAATGTTCACCTGGTGCCGCTCATTTCTTTTTATTTTATTCGAATGGGTCACAATCACAAGCTGATTATGAAAAATACATAAGTGATTATAATCGTGAACCAAGTGATGATGATGGGGATGATGCTTGGGATGGGGCGCCAAGAAACCCATTAACATCAAGTAGGATCTATGCCAAAGAAGCGATTTATTACGGTTTGGTTGAAGATCCAAGTACGATAACGGTAACAGATATTGGTAGCGCTGACACAATACTTGAATTTAATTTAAATGATGGTAAAGGAACCGTTAGTTATGAAGATTTGGGTAGTGATGAGGGTGTAAACAAAAGATTTTACGATCAATATAAAGCATATTTTGATGGAAAACTTAAAGAGTGGAAGGATAAAAATACCACTAAGGAAACACAAACTGACACTGGTATTAATGTGCAATATTTAGGTGCGATAAGAGGGTCAACAGACGATTACAAAGTTGCATTCTTTACAGCTGATTCTGGTGGTTCGTTTGGTAAAATAAAGCTAAGTTCGAAAGCAAAAAATGCATATAAATTAGATCCAGCTGGTCAAGACCAACTATCAAATATTTATACGCCACAAACCAATTCTGGTCAATCATCTGATGCTGTTAGATTTGCAAACGAATTAGTTAGAGTGGCTGATCAAGAAAGAGAAAAGTGGGTTGACTTAACAGAATGTGATACAAATGCACAACCTTTATTAAAACAATATTGGGCAGCTGTTAATTGGACAACATTTAGTTGCTCTGATAATCCATGGTCGGCTGCTTTTATAAGTTATATTATTAAAACAGCAGCACCAAACCCAAATGATTTTCCTTATAGTGCGAGTCATAATGTTTATGTGAACACAATCAGGAAAACAAAAACTTCTTGGAAAGCTTATTCAAGTAAAGACACACCTATTCAAATTGGTGATATTCTTTGCTATGCCCAAGATTCAAATTACAAAGAAATAGTTGTTCAATTAAATGATTGGGATTCTGTTGGACATTCACACTGTGATTGTGTTACAAATATTGATCAAAATAGTAAAACTGTAAATGTTATTGGTGGTAATCTTTCACAAAAAGTTACCAATGGTAATTATTCTAATGGGGCTACATTAACAATAGATAATGATGGTAAAATAGCTAATCCAACAAGAACTGTTATTTTAAGATTTGAACCAGCTGGTGACCCAGCCAATGCTAACATCGACTTGACATTATCGAGTGGATTTACTCAGTATCAAAAATATCCAAATTTAGCGGGTGTTGTATTAAAATTTGAGGGTGGTTATAACGACTATAACTATGGTAGTAATGGTAGCAAAGCATTCTTTGAGGGTAAATCACCAGAATCGGCTAGACTATTAACAAAAAAATTAACTGAACTTACAGTATCTGAGGTGTTAGAAGCCCAAAAAACTAAAGGTTTATTTGCTGTTGGTAGATATCAAATGATACCAGACACATTAAACGGTCAGTTAAATGCGAATAAATATGGTGTAACAAAATCGGATTTATTCACACCTGAAACACAAGATAAACTTGGTATGGGATTATGGGATAAGTCTGTTGTTGATTATATAGAGGGTACGGTGTCTGATACACAACAAAATATTGAAAAAGCGGCCTATGAGATAGCTGGTGTTTGGGCTGCTGTTGGTGTACCGTATGCGGTCGGTAAAGGCCAACGCGGAGGTGGTTATCCAAAAAGAGATATTGTTAAAAACGAAAGCATGTATTCTGGTGCTGGTGTTAATAAATCTAACGCACCAACCACAACTGAACAAGTACAGGCGGCGTTAAAGTACGAAAGAAATGGGGGTTCAGCAATATCATCAAATCCACCATCAAGTAACAACACAACAACTGCTGGGGCTGCTTCAATTGTAATTGGCGACTCATTGTACGCATCAATACAACACGCAAATCCAAAAATAAGACAAGTAACCGATGTGGCACCACAAGTGGGTAAACATTTATCAGTGGATGGGGGTAATGGGCCAAATGCTGGTGGTAAATCGTTAATAAATCAATTAACCGCCGCTAAAGTTTATAACGATGTTAAACACGTTGTTGTCACAATTGGCGCTAACGACCTTTGGGCAGCTAACACAGCTAAACAAAATGAAGCTATTTACTTAATTAAACAAAAATTCCCTAAAGCAAAATAGTATATAATGAATGGTAATTATGGTTGGGGCGGATTAGAAGTTAAGGGTGTTAAAACTGATATTTATTGGCAAAACTTAATAAACAGTTACATTAACGTCTTTAAAAATGCTGATTTTACCGTTGTTGGTAGTGTCACAAAAGTATTATCACATCCAGGTGCAAATGATGCTTTTTATAACACATACAAAGATACATTAAAAACATTACCATAATTAATACTTTTATAAACTTGTAGATATTTATAGTAAAACCATTTATGGACAGAATTGACAATAAAATAGAAGAGTTTCTTGGTAATGAACCCAAGGTTGGTGAGGAAGTTTGTGACCTTAAATCTGGCGTTTGCTATATAAAAACCGCTGACGGTTTAATTGAAAGAAAAATAATCGAAAAAAAATTAGTGGTTGAGGATGGTAGAGAACTTTTAAGAGAAGAAACACCGATTAGCCACTCAAATAGAATGTTTCTAAGATGAGTAAGAAATTAAATACCCTATTGGAGAGCGAAATTAATCGCTTTAATGCTATTATAGCATATCAAGATAAAATGGCGATTGACGAGGTTTCTTATAGATTCTATAATGAAGCTGAAGAAGTCGCACCAGCTGAAGAGCCAATTGACGCAGCTCCAGTTGACGCCGCTGTCGATGCAACAGCTGAGGTACCAGCTGAGGAACCAATGGCAACAGAACCAACAGACGTTGCTACGGATGCACCAGTTGATGCACCAGTGGAAGAGCCAGCTCCAGCTGAAGATGTTACTGAGGTTGATGTGACAGAATTGGTTAATAGCACAAACGACATCAAAAGTAAGATTGAAGGTTTGGCTGGCGGTATAGAAAAAATCAACGACATTATGGGTAAAGTTTCCGAAATAGAAACAAATTTAACCAAAATGGATGATTTAATTGGTAAAATGGAATCATTGGCAAAACAAGTTGAGCTTATGAGACCACCAACTGAAGAAGAAAGAAGAAAAGCTCTTACTCAAGATTCATACCCTTTTAATATATCGATTGATGATTACAATAAAGGTACTGGGGCTAAAACACAAACCGATTTGGAAAATTCGTCAAAAATGTCTATGTTTGATACCATAATGAACGATTATAGTGATATGGACGTTAAAAAAAGCTTCAATATACCAACAGAAAACCCATTTAATAGACTATGATACAAGCTGAATTATATACAGAAAAACTAACATCTGGTGGAACCCAATCGGTTGCATTACTACAAGCGGCGGATACGGGTCATACGTATTCAATACATAGTATAATTTTTTTAGGTGCTTATGATGATGTCACCACTTTAACAGTTAACGGTACCCAATTGGTATTACCTGGGGCATTTGTTTTAAATCAGTACCCAATAAGCTCTGTTTCAGTGACAACAAGCCCACATGGTGTGCTATTGGTGGGTAAAAAAGTAAAGAGACAATTGTTCAACACGTAAATTTTTTTTGTCAGGCACTTGACTTTTTGGAAATCGTTGCCTAATATTGTACCATAATAAACTTAAATTTTTTAATTATGGACTTTAAAAACATCGATTGGAACAAGGCCGTTCAAAACTCACTGGCCGACTACGAAAAATCAAAAAACTCTGCAACAACCACAGAAAAAAAAGAGGTTGACTTAACTAAGTATTTTACATTAGCATTAGGTGACAAGGAAAATTCAGGACAGCGTGTCTTCAGAATTTTACCTTTGGATACCGAGGGTAAATGGTACGACATTGTTAAATTCCACAATCTTAAGATTGGTAAAAAATGGAATAAACTGTACGATCCAGCTCAAGATGGTGAAGAATCACCACTTAATGACATGTACAAACTTTTAATCAAGGGTGATGCTGAAGATAAAAAAATCGCAAGCAATTACCGTTCACGTGACTTCTATATTGTTAGAGGTATTGAACGTGGAAAAGAACACGAGGGAGTTAAATTCTGGAGATTCCCTAAAGTAAATGATGGTTCAGGAATCATGGACAAAATTCAACCCATGATGAAATTCATGAACGATAAAAATCCAGGCTCTGGTGCATTCTTTAATCCTATTGCTGGAAAAGACCTTGTTATCAGTGTTGTTCGTGACCAATCTAAAGGTTACACAAAAGTTTCACAAATCATTTTCGATGAGACATCACCAGTTAGTCAAGATCCAGCACAAATGGAACTTTGGTTAAACGACCAACAAACTTGGAGAGATGTTTACAGAAAAAAACCTATTGAGTTTTTGAGAATTGTTGCTGAGGGTTCTGAACCTGTTTGGGATAGCGAATCAAAGCAATTTGTTGCTAGAATTGATGACGCTGGTACGCCATCATATGCACCACAATCCACAAATTATTCACAACCAGTAAGTGAACCAGTACCAACATCTTTGAATGATACCATGACATTAACCGATGCGGAACCAATGTCGTTGGATACTGATGATCTACCGTTCTAATTAAACAAACATATGGGCATTATAGGAGATTTTACGCTCTTATAGTGCCCTTTTTTTCACAATTAATTTTTAAAAATATATCAATATGGCAGTAAAGAAAAAAGAATTTTCTTTTGATGATCTTCAGAAGAAAATGAGTACGACAACAAAATATAAACCAGATTTGTTTCTATCTTGCGGTGAAGCATTTTTAGAGGCATCTGGTGTACCTGGCCCTTGTATGGGTCACATTAACATGTTACTTGGACATACCAACACGGGAAAGACAAGTGCATTAATCGCATCGTCCATTGATGCACAGAAAAAGGGAATTTTACCAATATTTTTGGTTACCGAGAAAAAATGGAGTTTTGAACATTGCAAATTAATGGGTTTGGATTGTTACAAGGATGATCAGGGTGAGTGGAAAGGGTTTTTCTTTTATCGTGATGATTTTGAATACGTGGAACAAATTACCGATTACATAAATTATGTATTGGATGAACAAGCTAAAGGGAATGTCCCTTACGATATTTGTTTCTTCTGGGATTCAGTTGGTTCTGTACCTTGTAAAATGACCTGGGAGGGTAAAGGTGGTAAACAACATACTGCTGGCGTTCTTGCAGAAAAGATTAACATGGGTATTAATCAAAGAATCAACAATAGTAGAAAAGAAAACTCACAATACTTGAATGGTTTGGTTATTTGTAACCTACCTTGGGTTAAATTACCAGATTCACCAATGGGCCAACCAAAAATTAAACCAAAAGGTGGTGAGGCTGTTTACCAAGCTGCTACATTGGTTTTCCGTTTTGGTAATGAAGCCGATGGTGGTATTTCTAAAATTGATGCCACTAAGAATGGTAGAAAGATTAATTTTGCCACAAGAACAAAAGTTACCGTTGACAAGAATCACATCAACGGACTAGGATACGCTGATTCACAAATTGTAGTTACACCACATGGTTTTATCACAAGTGATAAACGAGATAATAAAGAAGCCTTGGAAAAGTACAAGAAAGAAACAGCTGATTACTGGGCATCAAAAATGGGTGATACAAATTTTGAATTAGAGGAGTATGAAGTTAAACAGGCCATTGCCTACTCGGACGAAGATTAATACGTTACTGATTGATGGTGAGGCTTTATTAAAACAGGGGTTTTATGGTGCCAAACAAGTGCAAACTAAACACGGAAGCGTTGGCACCATATTTCACTTTGTTAACACAATCAAAAAATTTTACCAAGACTTTGGTATAACTAAAGTTGTTGTTTTCTGGGAGGGTGAAAACTCAAAAGTTTACCGTCAAGGTTACTATCCATACTATAAAATGAATAGGAATGATAAGGTAACTATCGATGAACGACACGACTTGGATAGACAAAGAATTAGGATAAAACAATATCTTGAAGAATTGTTTATAAGACAAGTTGAGATTGATGGTTGTGAGGCCGATGACGGTATTGCTCATTACGTGAAAAATTCACCAAATGAAAATAAAATCATCTACACAAATGACAGGGATTTACTTCAGTTAATTGCACCAGACACGAAGGTGTACCTATACGGTAAAAAGGCTGTTATTAATAAAGATAACTTCAAAAATTATTTTGATTACCATTATTCGAATGTTGGTTTGATTAAAATGATTGCTGGTGACACATCAGATAATATATCTGGTCTTGAGGGTATAGGTGAAGAAACCGTACTTAAAATGTTTCCTGAATTAAAAAAGGGGCCAAAAGATCATGAGTGGGTTATTAACAGAGTCAATGAGTTGTTGACCGAATCTCCAGATAGTAAAAAACTTCTTACAATAAAAGAGGGTAAAACAAAATGGGGAACATACGGTACCGACTACTTTAGCGTTATGGGTAAAGTTATTAACCTAGAAACACCAAACGTAACGGAAGATTTACAAAATGCTATAACTGAAATGGTCAACGAACCATTGTCACCTGAAGGTCGTGGTGGTATAAATAAGATCATGGAAATGATGAAAGAAGATCAATTATTAAATTTTTTGCCAAAATATGATGACGGTTTCTTTGTTTTCTGGTCAACTTTTATTACTATTATAAACAAGGAAAAAAAGATTTACGAACAAACAAAAAATTAGAATTATGAACACAAAAAAAGAAATTAAAAAAGAACAAAGAAAATTTGAATTTACGATTTATCTCAACGACAATATTATTGTTCAGCGTTATTTCAACGTGATTGGATTTAATAACCGTGCAATCAATTCTTTAAACTTTAAAGATGCGATTGATTACAATCAGTACACAATCCAACACCACATGAAAAACAAAACCTTGGATTTCATGACAGAAAACAGAAGATCTTTTTATGAAAATCCATTGTTTGAAAAAAACGATATGAATGACACAATGAAAATTGTTGTTAAAATGGATGATAAAGTCATAGCACATAGACAGTGGGATGCAACAATTTATCCAGTAAAAGTTAGATACACCGTTGATGTTCGTGAACACATTTATGAGATGATAACCAGAATACAGAAATGTTTATCTGAGAGAAATGACAGACTAGAAACAAAATATTTACAGTACGATTTAGCAGTTTAATATCATGATACAAAAATCTACACAATTAGAGGACTTCGGGCCAGATTTCCAATTAGATTTGTTTCATGAAATAATAGTCGATCCAAAATTTGGTGAAACCGTAGTTGAAACATTGGATACGGTTCACTTTAAAACCGAAGCCTTTCAAAAAATAATCTCCCTGATTAAAAAGTATTATACAAAACATAATGCTATTATAAATTTTCCAGGTTTAAGAACTGAGATTAATGTTGAAATTCCAGACCCCACATTTAAAACACAAGTTTTAGATACCCTGCAAGAGGTTGAGAGCAGAACAGTTACAAATAAAAACGTACAAGATTACGTTGTTAAGTTCTGTAAAATGCAATCTCTTAAAAGTGTGATCCAAGAAATATCTAAAAAAGTTGAAAAGGGTGTTATCGAGGATTACGACCAAATCGAAAAAAGGTTAAAGGATGCATTGATCTTTAAGGACACTCAAGATTCCATAACACTTTTCCAGGATATGGAAAATGCACTTTCTGATGATTTCAGGGATCCGATAAAATGTGGTATTAACGGTATTGATGAAATTATGGATGGTGGTATAGCTAGTGGTGAACTCGCTTTGGTTATTGCACCACTTGGCGTTGGTAAAACAACCTTTTTAACAAAGGTAGCCAATAATGCTTACCAGTCTGGTAAAAATGTTTTACAAGTATTTTTTGAGGATAAAGAAAAATCTATACAAAGAAAACATTACACACTAATAACCGATGTTCCACTTAATAAATTAGCTGACAAGGAAAGCGTTTCTTTGGTTAAATCTAGATTAGAAGCTTTTAAGAATAGAAAAGTTGATGGTCAGGAACCGAAGAATAACTTATTCTTACAAAAATTACCCGCTGATGGTGTTACAATAACAAAAATCAAAAACATCATAAAGAAATTAAATTCAAGAGGTCATAAAATTGATTTATTGGTTTTAGATTACATTGATTGTATATCACTTGAAAAAGAATACAGTTCAACCACAAATGATGAATGGGCTAGTGAGGGTAGAGTTATGCGACTTCTTGAAACAATGATTGAAGAGGTTGGTGTTGCTTGTTGGACAGCAACTCAAGGTAACCGAGCCTCAACAAGTGTTGAGGTGGTTAAAACCGAAAATATGGGTGGTTCACTTAAAAAAGCTCAGATCGCACACTTTATAATGAGTATTGGTAAAACATTGGAACAAAAAGAAGCTAATGTCGCAACAATCTCAATATTAAAGAATCGATTGGGTCGTGATGGTATGGTTTTCCCGAATTGCAAATTTGACAATGGTACGTTAAAGATTAACACCGATGATCAATTAACTGAAAAGGGTTTTGAAAGCCAAAAGGCTAAGGAACAAGTGGATAAACGTAAGAATCTTTACAGAGGGTTTTTAGAATCTAGGGAAGGTGAAAATAATACCGAAAATCAGTAAAATTTTTACCAACATTAACCCCAAATAAGTATATTTGCAAATATTTATTTTAACCTAACGCAATACAAAAAAAAAACGATGAATTTAAAAAGTAACGATTTAACAAAGAGGTATTCGATTTTCCCTATAACACACCCAGACTTATGGGAGTTTTATAAAAAAGCCGAAAAACAAACCTGGGTAGCTGAGGAAGTTGACCTATCAAAGGACAAATACAATGAATTAACTGATTCTGAAAAACAATATTTAAAAAACATTTTAGCGTTTTTTGCTATTTCAGATGGATTGGTGATCGATAATTTGGCGACAAATTTTATGGCTGAGGTTGATTTATTGGAAGCTCAATATTTTTATGGTCATCAAACATTTATCGAACAAGTGCATGCTAACGGATATTCACTTTTGATTGAATCGTATGTAAAAGATGAGAAAGAAAAACTCGACTTATTTAATTCCATGGAAACAAGCCCATCTGTTGCGGCAAAAGCTTCTTGGGCAGAAAAATGGATAAGTCACCCATCTTTTGTACACAGATTGATCGCATTTGCTTGCGTTGAGGGAATTTCTTTTAGTTCTGTTTTTGCTGGAGTTTTTTGGTACCGCTCAAGAAATAAAATGGAGGGTTTAGCGGGTATGAATGAATTAATTATTCGTGACGAAACATTACATTACGAATTTGCGGTTAATTTATATAACAATTACGTTGCAAACAAATTACCAAAAGAAGAAGTGCGTGAAATTATTTTATCTTGCTGCCAGGTGGAAGAGGTTTTTGTTAGAGAAAGTATGCCAAATGGACTTATGGGTTTAACAACAGACATGATGGTACAATATGTTAGATATGTTGCTGATGTTGTTTTAAAGGACTTTGGTATTGAACCTGAGTTTAATATGAACAACCCCTTGGATTATATGGCAAGAATTGGTTTGTCCGCTAAAAATAATTTCTTTGAACAAAGAATAGGGCAATATACCAGAGTGGACATTCCAACCACAACAGATGGTATTTTTGATGATGATTTTTAAAAAAAATAGAGATGAGGATTAAAAAAAGAAACGGTGATTTTCAGGCTTTTATGCCTAATAAAATTTTGAGTAGAATAAAAAATAATTCGAAAGATTTAAATGTTGATGGTGATGCGTTATTCAAAGAAGTTATTCCTTTGATATACGATGGTATGACAACTACGGAATTGGATGAATTAATTGCGTTTAAGGCCGCTGATAAAGTAATAAACCACCCAGATTATTCGACCTTAGGTGGTAGATTACTTTTGAGTAGACAGTCAAAGTTAATTGGCAAGGAATTACAACCAGTTGATTTAACCTACGATTTCTTTGCGGCAACAACATTCTTGAAAAAATATTCAATGAAAGATGGTAGCATGCCAATAGAATTACCCTCCTGTATGTACAATAGAGTGGCAAAACACCTATCAAGTTCGGATAAAGATTTTAAAATGTTTGTTGAGGAATTGACAAATAAAAGAATGAACTTTGCCACACCGATATACACAAATGCTGGTATAGATAAAAGAAACGGTATGATTTCTTGCAATTTGACCACGTTACATAGTGATAGCATCGATGGGATTGAAGAGACACTTACAAAAATATCATACGCCTCAAAAGAGGGTGCGGGTATTGGTATGTTAATTGACCCATTAAGAAGTCGCCATTCTATGGTCGGTTCATTCAATGGAAACGCTGGTGGTGTTGTTAGATTGGCAGATATGGTACAAAGCAAGATGCGTTTTTACAAGCAAGGTAGTCGTTCTGGTAGTTGTGCTTTATATCTTTCAGTTTGGCATAGAGATATTATGGATTTCTTAGAATTGACATTACCTATTGGTGATGAGCAAATGAGAACCAGAGATTTATTCACAGCGGTTGTTGTCAACGATTTATTCATGGATAAACTAACAAACAATGAAGATTGGCATCTATTCTGCCCAAATGACATCGAAAAAGCTGGTTTAAAACCGCTACATGAAACATGGGGTGATGAATTCGTTGAATTGTACAACAAAGCTGTTGAGTTAGGTATCGGTACACCAATAAACCCAAAAACAATCTGGGATGCAATTATTAAGGCCCAAGTTGAAAGTGGTAGACCGTATGTTTTCTTTAAAGACAACGCAAATAAAAGAAACATGCAAAACAACATTGGTGTTGTTAAACAGAGTAATCTTTGTATTGAAATTACAAATGTATCAAAACCTGGTTACACATCCCAATGCACATTAGGTTCAATTAACTTAGCTGAGCATGAAGATTTAAAAAGTATAGCAAAAAGCACAAGGGTTATGGTACGAGCGCTAAATGCTGTTATCGATAAAAATAAATGGAGTGACGATTGGAGTGAGTTGGCTGGATTAGATCAAAGATCTTTGGCCATTGGTGTAGCTGGATTAGCTGATTTCTTTGCTAAGAAAAAGATTTCTTTTGAAAGTGAAGAGGCTAAAAAATGGAATAAAGACATTTTTGAGGCAATGTATAAAGCTGCGGTTACCGAGTCTATGAATATGGCTAATGAGCAAGGTAGAAATTACCCATCCTGGGATGGTAGTCCTTACTCAAAAGGAGAGACATACATTGAGGGTTGGAGCCCATTACCCGCTGGTGAACCAATACCCATGTTAAATTCATTATTATTGGGTTTAATGCCAACAGCTTCATCAGCAATATTATTGGGTGTTTTTGAGTCGTTTGAACCCGTTACATCTAATTTGTTTACCAGAAGAGTTGGTCAAGGTGAGTTTTTGGTTATAAATAAACACCTTGTTAATGAGTTGGATGAGTTAGGTATTTGGGATAATGATATTAAAAATAAGATTATTGCAAATGGTGGTAGCGTTCAAATGATTAATGAGATACCACAAGATATCAGATACAGATACAAAGATGTTTGGGAGATCTCACAAAGAGTCTTATTGGATTTATCCGCGATTAGGAACAAGTATGTCGATCAATCACAATCTCTAAATGTTTATCATTCTGACGCAAAATATTCTAAAATATCAAGTGCATTAATGTATGCTTGGAAGGTTGGTTTAAAGTCTGGTGCATACTACACAAGAACTAAATCCAAAATAGAAAATAACTCTAAGTTATCGTCTGGAAGTACATCTGAAGTAATACCCAAAAAACCAGAAAACAGTCAATTTGAGTGTTTTGGGTGCTCAAGTTAATAAGTAAAGCCACCGTTTAGGTGGCTTTTTTGTTTACAATAAAATAATTTTTCTTACTATTTATGAATAAATAAAAATCATGAATATTAGGAAACCAACATATGGTATTAATTTTCCTTTTGCTGAGGGTATTAACGGTGATTTTATTAAATTAACAGAAACCCCAGAGTTAGAGATTAAATCAAATTTAATACACCTTTTATTAACTAGAAAAGGCAGTAGGTATTACTTACCAGATTTCGGTACAAACTTATATCAGTATATTTTTGAACCACTGGATGACATCACAATGGGTAAAATTGAAGATGAAATTACCGATGCTGTTGAAAAATATATACCAAATTTAACCATAAATAAAATTATCATAAATAAATTTTATGATCAAATAGAATTTGTTGCTGATGATAAATTACAGCACACAATAAAAATAAATCTTGATTACACTGTAAATTCAAGAACATTTCAATCGTCTGGTACGGTAACATTATTATTATAAAATGGCTAAACAAATTAATTACAGCAAACGTGACTTTTCATCGTTAAAAACTGAACAAATAAATTTTATTAAACAGTACTATCCAAATTTAGTACAAAACTTTAATGACTCATCAATATTATCCGTATTCTTGGATTTAAATGCGGCTATTGCGGATAACTTACATTTTCATATCGATAGAGCGTTACAGGAAACTGTATTGGATTATGCGCAAGAAAGACAATCTCTTTTTAATATTGCAAAAACCTATGGTTTAAAATTACCAACCAGATCAGCTAGTGTGGCTGTTTGTCAGTTTAGTGTTCAGGTACCTGTTAGAGGTGATGCTGAGGATAGACGATACCTACCATTAATGTATGCTGGTTCTCAGTTTTTATCTGGGGATGTTAGTTTTGAATTACTTTACGATGTTGATTTTGCATCCAATTTTAATATATCTGGTAGAATTGATAGAACCAAAGTCCCAGTATACACAAATGGAATTTTAACCGCATATAGAATCACAAAGACTGGTATTGTCGTTGCTGGTGCCACTAGAATATTTACACAAAAAATTTCAAACACAAGATCATTTTATCAAATCACGTTACCAGAAAATAATGTATTATCTGTTGACTCAATTATACATAAAAATGGTGTGTCATTTCAAACAGTACCCACAAATTTAGAGTTTAACTCAAACACGAATAAATGGTATGAAGTTGCATCTTTAGCTGAGGATACAATCTTTGTTGAGGACAGAACTGTTGCACCCGTAAATGGTGTTTATAAAGGGGGTTATTCAAAAGTGGATAGGCGTTTTGTTAAAGAATACACACCAAACGGATTTTGTGTATTGACATTTGGTTCTATGACGGATCAAGGTTTGGATATATTGGATGATTTTGTGGATGCCAATACATTTGATCTTAGAAGTTTTTTAACTAACCCTGGTTTGGGGTTAGCGCCAATTAATAATACCACTATGTACATTAAATATAGGATTGGCGGCGGTGAGGATACAAATGTTGGTGTTGGAACCATAGACACAACTGGGTTAGTATCTATGCAATTAAATGGCCCAGAACCGCAAATTAATTCAATTGTACAAGGTTCACTTACAGTTATAAATGTAACCCCAGCGATTGGTGGTGGTGATGCGCCAGGTATTGAGGAATTAAGAAATTATATATCGTATAATTTTGCGGCACAAAATAGAGCTGTTACACTACAAGATTATAAGGCTATTTTATTAGGTATGCCAGCAAAATTTGGTGTACCAACTAAAGTCAGCGTGTCACAAATCCAAAATAAAATCAATATTGGCGTTCTATCAACAGACACAAATGGTGCATTAAGTAATGTTGTTTCGTCAACCGTTTTAGAAAATGTAGCAAATTATTTATCTAGATATAGAATGATAAATGATTACGTTGTTGTTAAACCAGCGGATGTAATTGATTTATCTTTTGAAATTTCTATTTTAAGTGAGGCTGGTTCACAAATAAACGCCATTGCTAATATCGCCGCTATTTTAAGAGATGAGTTTTCTAAGGACAAAATGCAATTAGGCCAAAGCTATCTTGTGGGTGATTTAATTAAAAAATTATCTCAGGTTGATGGTGTTTTAAATATAAATTATATTAAAGCATTTAATAAAGTTGGTGGGGATTATTCATCAAGTAAATTAGATGATTCTTTATATATTAATGTTAACAGTGGTGAAATTGATATAACTGGTGGTGTTATTCGCGTGAATGCGGATCAAATTTTACAACTAAGAACACCAGAAAAAGACATTGCTGTTATACCAACCACACAAAACTCATTATTAGGCGCTTAATATGGATAGAAACATCAGAATTCCAGTAGATTTTTCTAAGGATGACAAAGTAATACAATTTAATTTAGAGCAAGAGTTTGATAATCTTGAAATTCTTAGTTTAAAGATAACTAATTCTGAAGCCTATACCAGACAATGCTCAAATTTTGGGGTTGTTGTTGGTAGGGTAATGTTAAATAGCGGATTCGGTGTGCAAAACGCTAAGGTTAATATCTTTATCCCATTAAAAGATGAGGATAAAGAAAGACCAGAAATTTTAGAGTTATATCCATTTGAAACTGTTAACGATACATATCCTAACGGTGTTAGGTATAATCTTTTCCCAAGAGTTAAAAACGGTAGAAATCCAAGTCACAAGGCTATTGGTAACTTCCCACATGAGACTGATTTTACCCATTATCCGCAATATCTTGAGATAATGGATAAATATTACAAATACACGACAACAACTAACGAATCTGGTGATTTTATGATATTTGGGGTACCAACAGGTCAACACGATATCATAATGGATTTTGACCTTTTTGATACAAAATCTTTTGAGTTGACCGCGAATGATTTGGTTGAACAAATTTCTTTAAACAATAGTATTGAGGAAATAAGATCTTTATTACTTAGTAACTCAATTGATGCGGAAGAACAAACAATCAATAGAAATAAAGTACCTAATTTTGTTTATTTGGGTAACAATAATTTTGACGTTGAGGTTAAAACCAATATAGATGAAATGCCAAACATATTTCATCAGGTAAAACAAATAACCGTATCACCATTTTGGGGGGATGACGATCAATGTGATGTTGGTATAACCAGATGCGATTTCAAGATAAACTTTAAATATACACCAACAGCGATATTCTTTGGTTACATACATTCACCAAGCGGCGGGTTTACAATAAACCCAGATTATAATTACAACATAACAACAAGAAGACCAGAAATTCACGCAAATGATAAATCAAAGGGGTACGTAACTGGTGACATTTACCCGTATCAGAAAATGGAAGTTGTTGTTTATCGTTTAGATGACAAATTAAATCCTGGTTCCAGAAAACGTTTAGGTGTATTCACAGGTTCTTATTATAATGGTGTTTTTCGGTTATCGTTACCGATGTACATGGATTATTATATAACCAATGAATTTGGTGATTTGGTACCAACAAACGATACGACAAATGGTATACCAACAAAAGGCTACTATGCTTTTGAGATATACGATACTGATGATAGATGGACTGGTCGAAGACTACCGTGGGGTGGTTTTGCAAACCAAATTCTACCTGGAGTAAGAATACCAACAAATGGCAATGGTGATGTTTGGCTTGGCGGTTGGGGTGGAACCTGGGGTGGCCTTTTTGAATATGATATTTTAAAAAGACGTAGAAAATTCTATACAGTAAAAACAATACATAAAAAACATTCATTATCGAATGCCTTATTACCTGGTAATTTTGTTGGTTATTTTCCCCAATACAATCCAAATAAATCGGACGCCACATGGAATTTTCCGTTACATTACAATCAGGTCACAAATATAGATGAACCTACGATAATAGGATCAATATTGATACCAAGATTTTATATTAATTATGAAGATAATACATTAAAAAGACCACACAAATTTTTGACAGAACCGTGGAAAGATAAAAGCGACACGTATAACGAATGGGTTGGTGATTGGGAAATGTACTTAGGTTTGGGTGTTAAAAAAGAAGGTGGTAAAAATTCTGGATCCGTTTATTCCGATTTGTTTAATGTTGATGATTTTATCGGTGATGACGGTAATAATATATTTGGTGATAACGATACCTGGAATTTTGGAGATAATACAAATGTTGTTTTTAACGCTAGTTTGTATGCTACCGAACTATCTAAAAAGAAAGGGTCAAACGCAAACGGATCGGCAGTACATAAAGCCTATAATCAAGTTGCTGATGACGGAAGAACATATGGTGTATTTATAAATTCAGTTGAATACAACGGTAAAGAGCCAATATTAGAAGTTTATATTGATGAGATAACCGATGAGTTACCTGATTTAATAAAAGATCAAGTATACTCTTCGTTTAGAAAAGGACAAACATCTAGTATTAGAGCGCAAATAATTGAAAGTTCCGCAACAGCAAAAAATACTGCGGTGGCAAAAAGTATCACCGAATCTTCAGATATTTTTGTTGAGGGGCCAGAACAATTTATAACCACAACAAATGAGGACACCGCCACATCTAATAATAGTTATAAAGGTAAATACTACTATTTTGGTTTATGGAAGGGCGCTAACGCATTATATGATATTGAAACAAATTATTTTGTAAAATGAGTGATATTATAGAAATATTAGGGCAAAAAAAATTTTCTGGTTCAAAAAATAAAGAACTGAAAACTAGAGTCGTATTCGAAGAAAGTAAAAAAATTCAATACGAACAAAATTTATTTTATGATGTCTCTCAACAAACACAATACATTACTGAAAAAAGAGAATCGAATAAATTTAGGATATACGGTAAATTAAATTCATACATGAATTTAACGATACACCAAAGATTGACTAACAATACGGACAGATTAATCCAAGTCGACACCGATTTATTTGATATGAATTTAAATAATTGGTCTATCGTAATATTAAAATCAAAAAGGTTTGAATCAAATGTCGATGCTAACGGTGTACAACAATATATAAAAGGTATCAAAAAACTCGAAAAAATATCAAACAATAACGCTGTGATTGATTTGGATTTTAAACGTGGTTTACCAGCAAGACAATTTTCATCCACAATAAACCCAGACAATTTTTGTATGTTTTTACCACTCGGACATAATTTTGAAATCGGTGATAAAATAAAAATTGACAGTTTAGATGACACTTTATTAGATTCTAAAATATACGATGTTGTTGATGTAATACAAAACAAAGTTTTTATAAACACAAAACCAGTAAAACGTTTTTTAAGAAAAGAAGCTGTATTAAATGTAACAGCCGCCGCAAAAAATATTTCTGAATTTGTATCAGTTAATAAAAATAACACACAACTTGTTGAAGATAATTCGAAACAAAAACTTAAAAATTTATTTTTTAAACCAGAAGAAGTTCCAGGTATAATTAACACGCCAAGACCACGAATACAAAATTTAATTCGCCCAGATTTTTATGCATCAAAAGTTGTTGAAAAAGAGCTGTTGGAATATTATATAAAAGGTTTGGAGGTGATTGAAATAATAGATCAATTAGATGATTGTGCATTTTCGATTAACAATTATAATCAACAAATACAGAATTTTTTCACAAACAGAGATTTAAGTATAAACAACTTATACAACAATTTAAACGAACCCATAAGTGATTTATATATTGGTATTATTAAAAATACGGCTCCAGCACAAAACACAATAAGCAACGTAGAATCGCATTTTTCAAATTATATTGAAAGCGCTGGTAATGGGTTTGGTTTGGAGGTTATATCAGATAATTTAAAGGGCGTAAACGCAAAACCAAAATTAGGTGATATTTTTTACCATTCAATATGCGAATACACCACAGAGAATTTAATGGAAAAAGAAATATCGTACATTAGTCATAGATTTATCTATAATAATATTTTATTTCATTATAAACCATTTTCAAAGATCGATATAAAATTAAAATCACCGTATATTGAAGATAGTGAAAACACAAATATTAAACCAGATTACGCTGTTTACAGTCGAGAAAGAGAAAAATATATTTGGAGAGATATATTTGACATTGGAATATCAGATGAAAATGGTAATCTTGTTGATTTTCCTTTTATGAATGGTTCATTCTATGTTTTTTCTGATATAAACTTCTTTTTGGTACCCGAAGCTAGATCGGTTAGAAAATACAAATTAAATGTAAATGATATCACATCAAGTGGTAATCAGTTTACAAATGAATTTGATGATGCGTTTAAAAATCTAGATTTAACGGACGACCCTAATGGAATAAAACCATTTAACCAATATAAAGACGAAAAATGTTAAAAACAAGAACACCAAATAATGATATAGTTTTATCAACTAATATTTTAGGTGAAGATTATTCATCTGATAGGGATTTCTATAACCAAAAACTATTAAATTTTACGAGAAATAGTGTTGTTAATGGTGTTACGGATTCAGAAGTTTATGAATACAAACCAAATAATATTAGTGAGATAAATTTTAATATATTCTTTTTGCATTATGTGCAAAATAACGAATTAGTGGAGTTGAGAAAATATATTGAATCGGGGTTTGACGCACAATATAATAAATCAAAAGTAGCTTTTGGTTTAACAAATACGAGTAATATTGAAATAGCTAAAGCTTTTAATAATGTTTATGAAACAAGACAATCAAATGGTCTAAGAGAAGAACCAGTTTTAAGTGAAAGATCGCTAACCAAGTTCCAAGCGTTAAAACAGAAACCATATGTTGTTAGGGATTTTATCGGAGAAAGTTTTTTAAAAAAACCAATAAAATCTGGAATACCTATTTTTTACAATACATTTACACTACCATTTTGGCCATCAAAAGATAAGTGGTTAAATGAGCCATTGCTTTTTACAAATAAACCGTATTTTTATAATTCATTTTTATTGATGGAAGTTTATGATTCAACATCAATTACCTCACAAAATAGAATACAATCAATACCAGTTTTTGTTAATAGCAGATATAATATAACCGAAAAAAATATAACAAACAATTTTCATTACGAAAGACCGTGCTTTAAATTAACGGATGGTGTGGATGGTTTTTCATTTTTCTTTATGAACAATTATATCACAAATGAATTTTATGTAAAATATTCATTCTGGGATGCACTAAACGGTAAGAAAATTAGCTTGATACCATCATCAAATTTAGATGCCAATAAAAAATGGCTACAAGACCCAGATAACTTTAATCAGAATTTAAGATATTTGAAATATGTTTTAGATTACGATAATAAAACTTATAAGATATACGAATATAATCCAATCACAAAAGAATATGATAGTGAAAGAAGTAATTTCGATCTTTATCAAATAGAATTTGATTCTTATTATAAGGGAAAAATCGTACCAAATGAAAAACCAAAAGACTCTAAGTTATCTGTAACAACCCAAGAAATTTTAAATCCCCTAACCTTTACTATAAAAAATTTGTATACAACAAATTTTGTCACCGATATAACGGGTAAGTATATGACGTTAAATAATAATGACATATCTAATATACCAACATTTTTAGGTACAACTAGTGGTTTTATTAGCACTTTTAATACTTATTTATCAAGCTTAAATACGGAAGTTTTTGGTGAGCGAACTGAGCAAAATTTAACTTTACCAGTTTTAAATAGAAACGTTAAGACATATCGTGTACCGATAAAGTCATTTATAATTAAAAATGTTGATAAAAAAACATGGATTGTTAGAAATTTAGAATTTAAAGATATTAGTATCAGTGTTAATAACACTGTCACAAGTAATGTTGTTTATAACCAAAGACAAAGTTTATGGAACGAAAAACCAAGCTATCGTGTTGGTGAGGCTTTGATGTTGTTAACGGCTGACCAGTCCAGCAACAAACCAACTTTGATTACATCGAACGATTCGGTGCTTTTTACTAAAAAAGTCCTAACAAAATACATGGAAAGCCCAGTTGTTTTTAAAGAGTTATTGAGTGCAATTGAGCGTGAAAGATATAGTCTTATTACATATGGCTCATCCTACACGGAAAATTTTATAGCAAACTTTATAACAAACTGCTTTAAAAAATTAGGTGTTAATTTTTATAACAGTTATGGGCACTCGCCAAAATATATTGGCTACGCTTTAAATCCAGCGAATATTTCAGCTGGTCAGAATACTAATTACAGTGAAATATATTTTTATATAAACACTTTAACAGAAAAATACACAACATTAAAAAATAAAAACAGACAACAATTTGAACAATTAAGAGATGAGGCCGTAGCGCTTTTATCTTCATATAAACAATTAACTCAAGATGAAAACGGTATTGTTTTTACGGTTGTCGACAAAATTTCAAAAGTATTACAACCAAAAGACAATCAAGAATTAATTGATGATTTTATTTTATTAACAACACAAAAAAATATTACCGCACACGATAAAAATATCTTAATTAATAAATTAACGCCAAAAACAGCGGTGGCTAATTTGGATACAAATGTTAGTGAACTTGGTTATGAAATTAGAAACTACGCTATGACAATGTATGCAATACAAAGTGGTGATAAATTCATAATACCAAACGAGAGTAATAAAATAGATATTTATTTTAGTGTTGGTGAAAAAGTGAATTTTGTAATCGCTAATGCTAGTGAAATCACAATAAGGGGTAAGTTAAGGTTATCAATTATTGACGATACGGGTGAGATAAAAAATATAGTGATACCAATAAAATCTTCAATAAAAGCTAAAATAAAATCGGATACACCGAAAGGTAACACACCAAAATATAAGGTCGAAAAAGAACCTGGTGGGGGTAAAATGAAAGGGTTAAATCAAATTGTATGAAACAAGTATTAATGTCAAATAGTTACGATAACAGTATAGTTATTAATTTGGAGGCGAATACGGTTATACCTGGTTCTTATATAAATGCGGAGTATAATGTACCAGAAGAATATAAATTATTGCAATTGGAGGAAATTGCAAATAAGTTTGATCAAAAATCCGTTAAACCAAAACCATCTTTTTCGTATTTAACAAACACAAAAATTATATCAACTTATGATGATGTAATAAGTCATTTTACACCGTCACCTAATAAGTATTTTGTAACAGGAATAACTGAAAGTAAATCAAATTTAATAACAAAATATTTTAAAAAAGTTAATTTTATAAAATCAGCTGAATCTTTAAAACCGCTACAAAAATTAAATTTTAAAAAAATTGTTGGAAATATTGATAACACCCCAGCTGAAGTTGAAGAAAAGTTTGATACAAATCACAATTTAAGAAATAAAGTTAAGTTAGATATACCAGGTTTAGATATATTCGCCATGATCATAAGTGAAAATAATGCTGGTTTAATTGAATATGTTTTGTATTTAGAGACAGAAAATCCCATAAAGTATGTTGATTTAGGTGACGGATTTGCTAGATTTACATATATGAGATCTCATTATGAGGAAACCCCAACAGCAAACATGGTTATATACGATGGAATAGTTGAAGAACCAAAAATCATATCGGAAGTATTTATTGATAGAGGTTTAAATAGCGCTTTTGAGCGAGTTAAAAAACTTAAAAATGTTAAAGATATGAATGAATTAACTAAAACTGGATTGGGTTACTATAAAATAAACACAAAGGGATACAATTTTAAAACAAGATAATAAAATGGCAATTGGATTATATGGTGTAAAAAGACCTGCGGATGTTGATCCAACGGACATTGAAGTTATTGTTATATACACCAAAACAAGAAATGCAACCGAAGCTCAAACTGTAACAAAATTGTTTGGTAATCAGGTAATTAAACCAATGATGTCAAGTTCCGCACTCGGCGGTACGGATGTTGAATTATTGGGTGGTTTATATAATTTAACTTTACCGAGAAACGTTTTTGGTCAAAAAGGTTTTTATACAATTTATTTAAGACCAGCTCAAATCAGGGTTAAAATTGAGGATTGTGCCGAATTGGCCACATACCCTGACGTTAAGGGTTTGGTTTTTAATATTGATCAGGCGCCTATTGATTTTAGTAATAAATTTACAAATAACGGATTAGATGGGTATAGGGTTGAATATTTAAATAATGATGGTACAAAAATACCTAATCTTTATAGAGTCATCACATCTTCATTTATATCCGAACCCGTTCAGATAAACACACCAAACTCTTCACAGAAAACAATAAAATACATTTATAATAATGTTGGTAATTTATTGTTTTGTACGGTGACACCAAACGCAGCTCCAAGTTTTAAACCAACATCAGCGCCTTTTATTGGTAGAAAAGACCAAAATGTTATTCTAACAAATACTAGTTTTTCACCACAAATGATTGAACTGGAGATGGTAAATTATGATGTTGAAAGTTTAGCTATTGGTTTATTCGCGGATCAAACAAAATCTATGGACGATGGTATCTATACAATTTATGATTTTGATGGTAATATCTATGCTCAGTATGATTTATATGAGATTAGAGATAGTGTTAATAAAAAACTTTATGAGGTTAGACGAAAAAGAACAACCGTTGATACAACAAAATCTTTAAATAATATAGTGAGAAATGGCTGATCTTAGTTTTACAACAAATAATCAAATTATTAGGGACTTATATGATACACCACAAGGTGCAATTGATGCGTCTAAGGAACTTGGTTGTGATGGATATCGTACATATATCATAAATGGTGATGTTAAATATGTACCATGTTCATCGTTTTTACAATACGAAAGAGCCTTAAGATACAGAACTGTACAAGGTAAAATTGGTGCGTTTGGTGATGATACATTTGGTAGTAAATTAGTTGGTTTGCAATTTGCAAACGCTAAAGATGAAATACAAGGTGACCCATTTTTCACCCTGGGTAATTTTTCGATTCAAAAAAGTGTACAACAAGGGGCTCAGGCGTCACAGTTACAAATACAAACAAACGAAAGTACACAAAATGATGCTGTAAAAAGTTTTACAGTTGAAAGTATCGCACAAAGAAATTTACCATATTTTGAGGGTAAAGAATATATTGAGGCATTAAAACAAAAGGTTACAGAAAATTTAACTGTAAAGGTTTTATTTGATAGAAGAAAATTAGATAATTACGTTTTATTTTCTTCGTTAAAAGAACGCTTAAAAAATGTTATTATTGAAATATACAATAATTTCCCAGCTGCAATAAAAGCTGAACCTATATCGATAACAACACCTTCGGTATCAAACTACGTCATTTACCCATTAGAAAATAGATCTTCTTTAAAGGTAAATCTTTATGGGTTATTTAATCCATATGCTGTTGAATATAATTCATCGGGCACCACATTAAATGATAGTGAAACTGTAACAAAATATAGGAATTTTGCAAAAACATATAAGGATTATGTGTTATTTTATAATGGCGTTGAATACCCAATAATTAGCGTACAATTACCACAGAATAGTAACGATGATGCTACGGGCGTACAATTAACTGTGGATGGTAATCCTTTTGGAAATATTGTTGACGTTAATGGTGTTGTGAATGTTAGATTTTATATAAAACCAAAAAATAAGGTTTATAATGATTTTTTTAACAATTTAACCGACTTAGCTGCTTTTTTATTAAATAAAGACTCAAATACAGGTGAATATATAAGCGAGTTTGTTTATCCGTCAGAAGATGATAATGGTCAGATAAGAACTGTAAAAGAAACATTAATATTTCCGATGTATGATGAGTTCAACATCGATATGTTTAGTAGTAAGTTTGATGATTATACAACAACTTTAAATGATTTCGCCGATTCTTACGATAGTATTAAAACTAACTTAATAACCAGATTTTTAACAACAGATTCTTTAAAAGAATTTGATACAACAGACCGTAAAGCTAATTTAATATTCCAGTTATACGGTAAAACATTTGACGATATTAAAAGATATATTGATGGTATAACATTCATGAGAAATGTTAGTTATGATAAAATTGAAAACGTACCAGATCTTTTAATTAAAAACTACGCAACTATGCTCGGTTTCAATACTTTTGAAATCGAAGATGAAAATACGTTAATTGATTCTCTATTTTCAACGGAGTTGGATAATGTTGAAAAAAGCACAACACCAGCAGAGATTGATATTGAATTATGGAGAAGAATTTTGATAAATTCTTTTTACCTATACAAATCAAAGGGAACTAGAAAATCAATTGAATTTATACTAAGATTGGTTGGTTTACCAGATGAAATTTTTGAACTTAATGAGTACATTTATCTTGCTGAAAGACCACTAAACACCCCAGAGGTTTTGAATAAAATTTATGGACAAAGCATAATTGACGATCCAGAGATATTAGTAAAAAGAGTTCCGTTTGATACAAAAGGTTTCCCAACCGTCCCAATAAATGTAAAATACCAAGAAGATGGTGGATATCTCACCGAAAACAAAGTTAATATCGGTAAATTCGATTTCGGCCAAAGATATATTAATCAATACAAAAAATATGAAAAAACATTTTTGTTTGATGTATACAGAACAATAGACAATGTTAAAAGCTGGGTATATAACGAGGTACCAACCACATATTATAAAGACGATAGAAATGGTTTTACCGAATACGAATCAAACGATATAAGATTATCAATTAACTCAAAAGAAATTGAAGCTTATTTATCGGTTAATAGAATATTTGATGTTCCCGTTTATAGACAATATGCGAGAAATATAGGAATAGTTAATGCTGATTTAAATATCTTGAATAAATTTGATTCAACCAATCTGACGTTTAATCAATTTATTAAAAATTCATTGGATACATTTATAAATCCAAAGAATAGAAAAACAATTAAAACATACCCAACATTATCAAAAATATATTTTGATTATTTAAAAACGACTAATACACCAATCGACAACATGAGGAGTTTGGAATTTTTAAATAAATTCGATTCTTCTTGGGTTAAATTAATTCAGCAATTTGTTCCAGCAACATCTATTATTAACGCTGGTAAAAAAATACAAAACTCCAATTTTTTAGATAACAAATTTGTATACAAACATGGTTTAAATAACGATGTATCTTGGTTAGGTACCGATGGATCGGAATTTCAACAAAAAGCTCTTAAACCAGTTTATCTTGGCAGTACTAATGTGACAGAAAATGTTGGTATAGTTGGTGATAAACTTGAAGGTCAACCAATAACATTTAATGTTTCGGGAAAACCAGGTTCAAAAATAATTGGAACAGACCCAACTATCAATGAATATTTTGGTGTCCACTACACAATGTTTGAATATTGTGATGAGAGTGAGGGTAGGTATTATATTTGGCAAAGTGGTGTTGATTATGGTGACGATACCATATTTAACGGTAATATAAATAAATCACTATATGCGACAACAGAACAAAGATATGGCGTTTTTGTGGTTTATGATAACAAATTATATAGATTAAACACTAGATATTTGTTTCAAGGGACTGGCCATATCCCATATATACACACAGCTGGAACAGGATCAACAATTGAAAGTAGGTACCCACCAAATAAAGCCACTGTAACAAATTCATTAAGTGTAACAAAAATGATATGGGAACATATCCCAATTGACGCCGATTCGAGAACAATTACGTTCGGTGATACATTATCATTAAATATTAGATCGGCTGAAAGATCGTTTTATATGAACTCAATCGGTCGTGGTTTAGCTTATTTGGGTATTGGTGTTGAATTTGATTGCCCGCCACCAAAACCTCACGTTTGTTATTATGACTTTACTGGTAGAACGATTTCACCAGCGCTTATACATAACACTTTTAAAACCTTTGTTGATGAAGAGGGTACGACACAAACTATTAAACAACCAAGATTTTATGGTTACAGCAGAGATTACACCCCGTTAAAACCAACTGGTCTAGTTTATGGTGAGATATCAAAATGGGCTACGCCTTATAAAAAACGTTTTAAGTGGGAAGATGGTAAAATTTATTTTAAAAATGATATAATTGCTAATATACACGCAACTAATAAAGATAATTTAGTTGCAAATAGTAATGTCTATATTGTAACTGGTGACACGGTAACGGGTACAACAACATACCCATCATCAGCTGGTAGTGGTTTAAAAACTCTGGGCACAGCATTAAGCACCACAAGTGGTGCAACAGTAGACCCAGCTTCAATTATTACGGGCACTCCAGGTGGTATGTATGAAAGATACCAGGATAGAACGAAAACGGATCCATTCATGCACATAGATCCAGCTTATATCTCAAAAATTAAATTAAATCCGAACAGAGCATCATATTCTGTTAACTTAACCAAGTCGCTAAATTTATCCCATATATTTAGCGGAGCTACATCTGAAACAACATATAAAGCAAAAGATAATATCATAAACGGAGAATTATTTATTTCAGATTCTATTACAGTAAATTTTGATGGTTTTTATGGGTTAGATTCAACAAAAATAGGCCCATTCTATACGTTAAATGAAGATGGCGTATTCGTTCACACATTAGAAAATAGCATTTTATTACAACCAAACACAAATAATTATATATCAATTCAATCTTTAAATGAAAATTTTACCACAACGGGTAATGATTTAAGTTTGGTTAACACAAACCCAGGTAATTATCTAGTCGCAAAAAATAGTTTTCTTAATTTTAAATTTGAATTGTATTTTGAGTCTATCGAAAACGTTGACCAAACGGTTAATATAAAACTAATTAACTCATTAGGTTTTGTTTATGATACGCAACCATTTATATTTAATGGTTCTGATGATGCAGATTTAAGACAATACACTTTTGAATATACGGGTTTCTTTAACTCAGGCGAAAGAATTTATTTAGTCATCGAACCAATAGATTTATCGTGTACATTGTCCAGATACGAAGAAATAGATTATATACATGAAGAGGTTACTGAAGCTGAGTTCAATCAATTAAATGATCCAAGATTTAGGGTGCTATTTAATTCTGGTTTTAGTGGTAGGGGTGAATATTTAGATGGCTACTCCATAAAACCAATTTATAATTTATCTAATTTAGATACAAATAATTTGATTTTAAGAAGTGATGTAAACAAGTACATTAATGTTCCATTTTTAAATATAGCACACTCAGTTGACCCCAATTATTATCACAACAAATTATTTTTAACTTATTTTCAAACAAATGCACAAAACACAGTTGTTTTTGATTCGTCCGAATATGATAAAAAAATTAATTTTGATAAAATTAATTTTACATTTAAAGTAAGAAGTAAAAGTGATAATTTTTCAACAACAGGATTAGTAACTGGAGTTGGTGGTAAAAATTTAGGTTATAAAACGGCTATTGTTGAGCATGAACTTAATTTTAATGATTATTATCTCGGAAATTCTGTTAGACAAACAGATTACAATGATGTGACAAATGCGATAACAATAGGTAAAAATATTCGAGTAAGAAAAAATACACATAATAGAGAATTTACATACACACCAAAACATAGTTTTTATGATAATGTGCAACTTGGAACAGCAACTGGTAACACATTAGGTGCATTTAAAGGCTACGATAATGGTTTAAATGATTATACGATATTCGATTATAGTCAAAATATTATATCGGAATTAAGAAACAAAAAGAGATATGTTTACGGAACATTAGGTACGTCAAACTATAACATATATAAATTGGAAAATGATATATACGAAACGGAGATATATCAAAAAATCTTAGGACTCGTACCAGAATTTAATTCACAAGTTGTGAATTACGAATTAAACGATGTTGTAAAAGTCTTAATTGAAGATTATAAAATTGTCGTTAATACACCAACTGGTCAAACAGTGCAAACTAAAGAGGTTTACAGATTATATGTTTGCGTTAACGATATTAATGTTGATCATTGTTATAGATTATACGACAGTAACTCTGCTACTTATATTCAGGGTGAAATACACGAAATTTACAGACCCATGGGTGCTAGATCGTGTTTCGTTGAAATTGAAAAATACAACCCAGCTAATTTTACACCTTGGGGATACGATCAAATTCCATTGCAGACGACAAATAACCCTAATTTAACTGATTACGTAAATAAGGGGCTTGTGAGTTATGACCCAACAATTGTCAGTGAATATAATTTTGGTGATATAATTTTAGGAAAATATCCGAACACATCAGGTAATGATGAGTTTTTTAGATTCATTTACCAAAAACCACTAAAATGGGATTCAACTAGACAATATTATAAAGGTGATTTTGTATTATCTGGTGTTACCGATGAAACTTCATTGGCCCCAACTGTGTATAGATTTTTTATTGCCAGAAAAGATAATATTAATGCAGCGCCATATTTGGCAACCGTTTCAACACCAACAGCCAACTGGAGACGTATAACCAGTGTTGATGATTTATTTGATCATAAATCACTTGCGGGTCTTACAAACTGGGTTGATTCAATAGGTACAAGTTGGTTAACAATGGATTCTTATACAGCTTATTGCACAACAGCCGCAAGATTACCAAGAACATTACCTGTTAGTGATGGTGGTATGCCATTTATCGCGACAGGAAACACAGTTTCGGGTATAACGTTTAGTAACAGGTGGAACAATGTTCTTAAATCACAATATTGTTTTGTTGATAATGCGCATATATCTTTTAATGAATATGATGTTAGTGTTGTTAAAAAAATTAACAGACCGTGGAATTTAGACCCACTTGTTGGTTCAACATCTCCTTTTTCCAGATATTATGGCTCTGATATGTATAGTGTATTAGCAATACCAGCTGCGGGGTATAATAATGCAACAACATATGCCGCTGGTGATGTTGTTGAATATAATGCTTTGACATATAGAAGACTTATTGCTGGATCTGGTGTTACCCCAGCTGTTGGAAATACTTGGGAGTTATACTACCCTGGTATGGTTGGTTCTAACGGTTATTATGAAACGGATAATTACAAAGATTATTTTGAACAAAGTAGGTTAAATAAAACAAATATTAAGTTAACACCAGCTTTTCCATTTTATACTAACGTTTGTTTGTATTTACTACCATTCTTAACCGATACAACATCCGTGTATCCGTTATTTGAAAGACTTTGTAGAATATCAGAAAAAAATAACCCAACTTTATTCGTTGCGGATCAAACAACTGGTGTAACATACAATAACGCATCAAAATATATTGGTTATAAGTATACGGTTAATAGAGGTGCTTTATATAAATTTATTGGGGACACACCGATTAGTACGTATCCAGCACAACCATTTGAGGATACATCAAATTGGACTGAGTATGATTTTTGTTTGGTTAATAATTTTAAATTTTTTAAAGATAGGACTAAAGTTACTGTTTATGAAGCTAAAATAGAAAGCTTAACTGATTCGGTTAAAAATTCGTTTTACTTTTTTAAACCAAATTTATTGTTGAAAAATGGGTTCACGAATAGATCATTTAGTGGTTCAACTATTAATAACAAGTTAGTTACTGCTTTGGATAAACTTTATGATGCGACAGACCCAAATAGAGTTTCAATTACAACAACAGGTTTAGTTGATTTTAGAGTTGTTGGGAATGACGTTATAATGGATTATTTCCCACAAAAAGATGAAGTTGGTTACCCATTAACTGGTGAGTTTATTGGTAAATTAAGAATTTCAAACCCTTGTGGTAAAACAGCATCTACTGTTTTTGGGGTGTTGTTTGATACAGATGTTAATGCGTTGGATAGGCAACAGGGTATAACACAAACAGCAAACTTCACACCAGAAAATGTTGAAGTTTTACCATATGTTGTAAGAGTTGTGGTTACACAAAACGGACAAGCAAATGCTACATTAACGATTAAACAAACTGATAGCACATTGGCTCAAAAAACAACATCGACAAGTATAAATAAAAATAGTGTGTTTGATACAAAGTATGATGTTATACCAGAAACTAATTTTGAAATACAAATAAGTTATTCAACACAAAGAAAACAAACAAAATTTGGTTCGGCGTTCGTTGATTCAACACCATTGTTTGTTAACAACCAAGTCGTTAATACAAATACCATACAAACAACTTTCGCACAAACAGCGAGTTCTGAGACTAGGGTTATTACATTGAAGAACGTTACAGAAAACAAAACTGTATTTATCAATCTTAGTGGTATTGTTTCAATTACCGATGTTAAAAATGATATTGTTGAAGCGAAATCTATTTTTAACGTAAGATCAATTAATATAAACACAGCAACACTATAAAAGTAAAATAAATCTATTTATTGTAAAAAATATAAATGAGCTACGTTATAAAAAAAACCGAACCTTTAGTTAATTTAAAACTAACCGATACTGGTAGAAAAAATTTATCATCTGGGGGATTAGATTTCTCAGCATTTGCACTAGGTGATGGTGAAATGGATTATAGTTCGGATAATCCAGCACTAATAAACATATTAAGACCAGTTGATAGACAACACGATATACAATATAAGGTGCCTTATGAGGGTACAATATATGAACAACCAATATCGCTATTAACTTCTTTGCAGAATGAAGTATTCACACCAGCCAAAGAAAGAGGCTTCTTTAGTTTTAACTTAAATACCAATGTAACTGAATTGGATACAACACTTTGGTCAATAGGTAATTTAACGGGCTCAACACACACAACAGCAACAGAAATTGTATTATTCGATACAGCTAGAACTGTTGTTAACTCATATAAAGAAAGCATCAATGCGGGTGACTTTTTATTTATGAAATTTAAAACAAGTGGATATACAAATTCTTATGTATCAAATGATTTAACAGAGGAAATTACAACATACCCAGTACCTTATTTGATGTATATTATTCAGAACATCAACGGAAACCCCAGTTTTAATATAAGCGGGTTAACCACTGGAACAACAACTGGATTTACAACTGGATTTACAACTGGCGTTACATTTGAATTAGATAGAGAATTACCAAATTTTAGTTCTTATGTTGTCGATGCTTTTATTTACCCAGGTAAGAATACCATAAAAGATTACTACGATAACGATACACCAATTGCTTATTGGAGTGGTGGTTTATTGGATTTCACATCAAATTGTACATTATCAAATGATGATGTACCAGTTTGGAATATGAATATAATCACAATTGAAGATGTTGTCGGTTTAGACAACACAATTTATAAGGGAAAATACACTAACGAATCTAGGAATTATTGGGGAACTGCTATTAATTATGATTATTTTTTAAATAATACAACAAATAAAGTTGGTGTTATTCATTATACAAATAATTCTGTTAGTAATTACTACGCCGAAGGGTTTTACAAAAATACTTTAAAATTAAAAATACCCCACATAATGTGGCATAAACAACAATTTGGGGGTGTTGGTTTAGCTGATTCAGTTGGATATACATTTGTTTGCGACTCCGTGTTAAAAACAATGGGTGCCAATAATACTATTAGGTATTATGATCTGGTTGACCAAGAAACCACAAAAACCGTTGTTGGTAAAGTTTTAATCGACCAAAAAATCATAATTATTGAGGATCAAGAGTTATTAACTGTTATGTCATATAAGGCCAATAGAAACTGGACTTTACCGACTCCAAAATTAACATTAACCGAACCTGGTGTATGCCCAGGATCAAATTTAACGGGATGTTTGTTGAATAATGAGTCATTACATATGACTTATTTATTTACCGATAATAATGGTTTAACGGGTTTGCATTGTGAGAATTATGCAACAATTAATAATACTAGTGGTGGTGTTAAAGATGTTATTTTTGAATTTCCTAAAAATCCTAATGACCCGAATTATAGTGAATTTGGTTATTTAATGGATTTTAATGATACCGAAGGGTATGGTTATAGAGCTGGTTCTATTTTACTTATATGGCAAAAAACGCCAGTAAATGGTAAACCAGATCCATCTGATTGGAATTATTTAAATGTTAATAATTTTATCGGTGGTAACGGTTGTTTAAGTAACATAACATCGCTTTGTGATAATTTTGAGTTGCAAAACGAAACAACAATATATCCAACAGCATTCACATCAAACCAATACACATTATCTGAACAAGAAATAGGTGATGTTATTGTTTCACAAAACGGTCTGATTTTAAAACAAGCGACATCTTTAGCAAATTTAGGTATTGATGGTGATTATTGGAAATACCCTTTGAATGTGCTTAGCGGGCCAAACAACACTTCGGTTATAGAATTTACATCTGGCGTTTTAACATCTGGTGATGTTATACAATTTCACTATTTAATTGGGGAAACAAATACATCATCAACGATAAGACAAGATATTACGGTTCCAATTGGTGGGGTACCAGCTGGTAATGATTATAACGATGGTATATATTTGATTGGTTCAACGGTTTGCTTGACTTTAAACAAACAACCTAATAATAATGTTGTTTATTTATTCTATAACGGTCAGTTAATTAGTGCAAACAATTATGGGGTGATACCAACTGGTACAACCGCAACAAGAAGGGTTCAATTAACTTTTACACCAGCCGATGGCTCAATATTATCTTTATTTTATTTAGATAATGCTGGAGCTGGTAATAACCCAATTAGTAACACACTAACCGCAGCTAATATACAGAATTTAAGAGTTAATTTAGATAAGAGTTTGTTAGATGTGAGTGAGGGTACAAAATATGATATAAATGACTTTATTTCTTTACCATCATTTAGTACTATTACAGGGCATACATTTGGTGATGAAACTTTCTTTTTTGGTAATATTGAAACGGATATTAAAGCAACGATTTATAAGAGCTTAATAACCTGTAATGTATTACCGAACAAATACATAAACACATCAAACCCAACCTTTAATCCAGATCAGGATAAAGTTGCGTTTACAGAAATGGGTGTTTACGATTCTGATGGTGATTTAGTTGCGATAGGCAAATTTAGTCAACCATTAACTAGAAAATATAATTCAGATGTATTAATAATACAAGCGACAATAGATTTTTAAAATGGGGTTTATTTACGATAATACAAATACTTTTGAGGTTTACTTAACAGATTTAGGTAAGCAAAAATTTTTTGATGGTGGATTTAAAGATTCGGCGGTGTATTTCTCTTTAATTGATTCAGATGCAAATTATGATATTTTTGATCCAGCTCAAAATGAAATTTTAACTTGGGTGACTGGGACAACATATTCTGTTGGAGATGTTGTTAAATATTCAAATAATTTTTATAGAAAAGTATCTGTCAACCCAGTATCACCATCAACCGAATACATACCAACAAACTCGACTTATTGGGATAAGATAAGAGTATTTGATCCAACGAATATTTCCGTGCAACCAATACCAACTATAAACCACGTTAGTGGATATAAAACTTCATTGGCAAACGGTACCTCACAAGATGACGATTATATAAATGATGTCTTTGTGCAAGTTCCATTAAGGGGTAAAAAGGTTGATAATTTGATTTATAAAAGAGCTTTATTTGGTATTAAATCTTCCACACAAAAAGAATATATAATGTATGAACCAGATTTAACCTCAAACCAATCACTTGAGGTTTTAACATATATCAATAATGGGTAAACAATTTAACATAAAAGGCGTCAATGGTTTGTATTTAACATACAAACCTCAAATTACTTTAACAACAGCTAATTATGCGAACCAATTGTTGCTTGACGAAGATTTTTTTCCAGCGACAAGGTCGGAATCAAATTTGTTTGATCTTAAAAACGCGAGATATCAAGAACCATCGAGTTTTATTGGATCAAATTCTCTACAAAAATCAAACTCTTTATACAAATATTCAGAAATTACTATAAAAGATGGTTTGGTTGCAAATAAAATGTACTACAATAAATTTAAATTTTATTTTAGATTTTTTGGGTCAAGTTTAAGTGGTTATAAATTACCAGGATTAAACGCAACAAATAGTAAGAAAATATTAGATAGATTACGTGTTAAAATATATGTCGTGATTGGTGGAAATGTAATACCAATGGAACTATCAAATTTACAAAAATATTCTGGCGGTTCATGGGTTAATATTACTTCAACATCCGATGTAACAAGCTCTGGTTCCATTTCTGCTGGTAATTATGGAATTCATTTGGCGAGTGGTTTAAATAGTGAAGACTGTATTGACATGGCATATACTGGAACCACAACAGTTAATACTTTATTTAATGGTTATTTAAATGCACCAGATAATTATAATTTTAGGGTTGATGCGGAATTCCCAAATTTTAATCAAATTGCTGTAAATGGTAAAGGTTATAAAATAATAGTAAGATATTTTAATGTTGGTGTATCAGGTACTGGAACGTATGCAACATCGGAAGCTGTTGAATTAATGTCAAACACTTTCGTTTATTACGAAGCAGCACAATCATCAGCAGGTAATCCTAACGTCTCATAATATGGGTGCAATAGTATACACCGACTTATATAGTAGAAAAGCTGAGAAACAACCAGTTTTTGATTTTATGATTAAAAAATCCGATTTTTATATTAACACACATGGTGTTAGTGTTACGGAATTATCCAAATCATATACATCTTATACTGATGGTTTATTTTATGTTTTAAATAAAAATAGCAAACCAATTTATTTTAACGGTTTATATCTTTCATCCGTAAGAATGAGGAGGGAAACTGGATACCCCGCAATATCCTTAGTTGTATCATTAAACAATACAAGAGTTATCGGTAATTATACTTACGAGGATTATTCTTTAAAATTTAGGGGCCAACAAATCGGGGAATTAACAATTAGTAGGTTAAATAAATTTGTTAACGGTAATAATGAAATGTTAAATCCGTTTCAATCTATTGAAATGTCGGCAACTTACGCCGTTTTTAATTTAAATAAATTGGATATTCAATATTTTGGCAAATCAAATTTAAACCCAAATAGAAAAAAGGGTACGATTGATGTAACTTTTAATATAAAATGTTTCGCTGATAAAGAATATACACAACAAGTCAATGATACTTTAGTTATTACAATAAATACAATTAACACTGGTTACATACCAATAGCATTAACACCTCCTAGCCTCGGATATGGTTATTAAATTATATGAGATATACATATTACTTTAAAGATACTAATGATGTTATAATAAGTGATCCACTCACAAAAAATGAGTATGATAACTTTATGGTCGATTTTAAAAAATTAAACGACAATTATAACTTTGAAATTTACTTAGTTGGTAGTTATTTATCGTATTTAACTAAAGAATCCACAAAATATAATGATATTGATTTTTTTATTATGGCTGAAAAAATTATTGACTTAGATGAGTTGACTGAATTTTTTAAATTAT
>JACCDY010480417.1_pt1 | contig 118549 bp, 160 predicted proteins | sample 7446391 | NCBI WGS metagenome assembly JACCDY01 (sample SAMN15323451, study PRJNA562643) | freshwater metagenome | isolation source: river surface water | place: USA:Blue River Watershed | collected 2017-08-18 | reverse complement strand
GTGTCAACCAATACAAACTTACTCATCATTAACCTCCGTCATATTAAGTGCTTTACCCAAAGACTTCTGTGCAACACGAAGTCCATATTCCATTTCTCGCATCTGCAGTCTAGCCAATGTCAGTTGTTTAGACAAACGATTTCTATCTTTCATGATAGAACGAACATCATTCATCTGAGTGAGCCAGTAGTCATTGTAGTTTGTTTTCCTGACCCACATACCTTCTTCTAGTTCGAATCCATTTTTGATACGCAACTCATCAGTCCAGTTTGGACCATGGATATATGATGGAGCCTGTTCAGTGAAGTATTCTAAGTCAGCGATGGTAAGTAGACGCTGAATTTTCTCCAGCATCTTATCAATATCTTCTTCATTCAAAATCATCTTCGTACTCCTCAACACGACCTTGCATATCTGCATGAATATCACACAGAGTTTGATGCCATCCATCAGTATAGCGTTTACCTGGAGCACCACATTCTTCGCACGTATGATAACTCATGCTCTCAGCAAAGTTAATATAATTCCAATGTTTGTCAGTAGCACCATTCACATAGAATCGTAGTCCACCAAACTTCTCTTTCACTTGTGACGCAACTGGAACCTTAGCGATTTCTTCATCTAGTTTTGCTTTGGCTTCATCAATCATTTCTTGGGTGACAATCTTCTTGCTACCTTCCCACTGTGGCTGATTAACTTTATCCTTAATAAAGTCATAGCGTGATTGTGCAGAACGATAATCGCTAGTAAGCAAACCACAAAGAATGTCGATGATATTATACCAACCATCACCACAACAGAATCCCCAACACATGGCAGTTTCTGTCATTGGCTTGTTACGATCCCCAAAAATTAGTGGATACTTTGCACACAATGCTTCATCAAGTTCTTTTCTCACGATAATTCCCTACTCATTTGCCATTGCCAATGTTTATACAACTCTTCATATGCTCGCAGAACTTCATCTGGTAGTTTATTACCCTTACGAATTTCTTCTTCAATCACTCTTCCAAGTGCACGTCCCAACCTAATTTCTTCTATATCATACATATCAGTACCAAGTCCTATGTTTTTCAGCTACATGTTCACGACCATCATATTCATCGATGTGCCATTCAACATCATCAGGGATCTCAACGATAGCAATTTCTGCAGCCCAACTATTTGCTGATTCGCCCATCTCTTCAATCACAGCAATCAAATCTGGATCGGAACGATTCTCATAGAATTCATACTGTGCCAGATATCCTTCGTTATCACCACACATACCTTCTTTGTAATAGTTAGCACCCATTAGTTTGCTATCAGTTTCTTCTTTCTCAAACGCAATACCTTTACGCTCGAGCAATTTCTCAAATGCTTCATCCGAAAGTCCAAAGCCACCGAAGCAACGATTAATAGCGACTCTTGTCATTTTTAACTCCTAATACACTATGTATAATTTTATCTTGAATCATATGTGGGATTGTCACATATGGAAACACCAAAAAGAAAGGACAACCACCATGTCCCCAAGCACCTTTCTTTAAAAAGTTTTTATATGCTGCTATATCATTTTTACTTTTTGGATTAAATAATCTTTTTTGAGACTGCACTAATTCGAGAATCATTTCTGTTCCTTCAATTTAATTATCTGTTGGTTTAATGCTCCAATTAACTGCTCGCAAGTTTCTATACTATCAATTCTTTTAATCTTGTCTTGGATTTGGGTTCTGTAGGATCTAATGCCACCAGACGCTTCTTGCCAAGCAAACCCTGTTTCATATCCAAATTTATTTTTATGTTCAGCATGCAACCAAGATTCTAAATCACTTAGGTTGTTTAAGTCAGTTATTAAACAACGAACAAAAACTTTGCGATGGTCTATAGATTCTTCACGCAAATAAACACCACAATGATGATGCGAAACTTTATTACCTTTCGTTGCTGAAGATCTTAAGTCACTCAATCGCTTAGGTAAGAAAGATGATTGTCCTATGTAACCAATAGACTTATGCACTATATCTTTCGGTTTTGAAAATGATGCTTGATAGATTCCAGTATATCTGCCAGCGGATAGAGTTTGCCAAAAATCAATCACTTTATCATAAAGATGTTCGACTTTATAGCTGGATGTTGCTGGTATGTCAGATAAGTTTACCCAATCTGTAACATCAAAATTATGCATTACTTAATTACCTTACTTGAATCGGCAACATCTTTATCATCACGAAGTTCAATAAACACTGGAAGGAACAAACTATCCTCACCTTGTTTATTGGTTATACGACTATTATACTTGATAGCTACAATTCTGTCAACTAAATTTTCAGCCCAGTATTTCTTGCGATGTTCCTCAGTAAAGCCAGAGCCAACATTAACTTTGACAACACCATCTGCAGATTCACAAATAATTGCACCGAGCATTCCTGCAGCTTTACCTTTACCTTCCTCGACTGCAACAATCTTCAGGTCGCACTCAAGTTCACCTTTGAATTTAATCTGAGTCTTGCTACGTTTGTCTTCCCAGATGCCATTCCTACACTTTAGGATAATACCTTCTTGACCATCAGCAAGCAAACCCTCAAATAGAGTTCTCGCTTCATCATAACTAGCAACTTCCCAGCGATCTACCAATGCAACTTTCTTTGGTTTATATGTATCCATCATAACACAAAGAGATTCAATTCTTTGGCTATACGGAACTTTACAAACACCAGCAGTGAAATCTTCATAAGGAATCAAGTCCCAGATTGTAGCATGAACCTTGCGTGCTTCATCAGTTTTGATTGTTCCCTTGTTGGCTTTATTGAGAATACCATTACCAGTCTGGCGATCGAGAACGATACCCTTATCTTTGACAAGCAACTCTCCATCAAACACACAGTTGACACCATTTGCCATTGCGATAAAATCTTCTTCAAGATTACCCAGCAGGTTTATCTCTTTGCCATTGCGTGAACGAAACTCACACTTACCATCACGAACGATTGCGTTGAATCGCATACCATCCATTTTAGTTTGAACATAAGCAGGGAACTGAATCTTATCCACAAGTTTCTGCTCAAATGGTGAGCACAACATCACTGGGTATTCAGCGATTAGATTTTTCCAAACCTTGTTTGCTGTTGACACATCAACACCACACTTCAAGTCTTTAGCGATAATACGCTCGAGAACTTTAGCATCGTCTGCATTAAGTGCTTCAAGATTCGCACGTAGATGTTCAATACCAGCATTACCAGTGACTAATCGTTTAGACAAATCACCGATAGAATCAATTGCGAACTTAAGAGAGATTCCCTCACCAGTATTTGGTGTATACTCTGGAATCTTACGAATGTAAAACTGAGTAAATGGGTCGAGAGCCTTGCGAACTACCTCACGCAGAACCTCGTTATCGCTGTTCGCATTTAGTTGGTCGATTTTGAAGTTGCGAGAATTATTGCTCGCAAGACTCTCTAGAAACTTATGTATATTCATATTAGGCTGCTTGTTTAATGTTTGACCACTTAGCGAGTTTCTCTTTCTTCTTAATACCTGCTTGAGCAACTGCACTACCATCAATAAGTTTTTCTTCAATCATCATTTCAATCATGCAAAGCAAATCGCCAACTTCTTCTTCAAGACGTGCACGATTCGTAGCACCATTATGCTGCCCATCGATACCGAAACGAAAAACCTTACTGATTGCTTGCGCAACCTCAGCACATTCTTCTTGGCAGATGAGCATAATTTCTTGCTGTTTATTCATCACAAATCCTTAATACCTTTCTTTATCACTTTGAAAGTCCGATACCTTTTATCGAACCTAATAAAATTTTTAAACTTAGTAAACTCTTTTGGGTTATGGAATTTGAAGTATCCATAAATCTTAGTCATACCATCTGACATCAAATACGTATGATTAGGCTGGAGTTCGCTTTCCCAGACAGTGGTTTCTCTGGCGAGAATCATGCCACCACCAACTCGTTGTAATCGATACGTGGCTCTTTGCAAGCAATCACGCCATCGTACTCCAACTGGGACTTCTCGAACCACGACATGTAGTCATCACTTTCCAGTGACCAGTCGAGAATATACTCACGACAGTACTCGTTATTCTTCTCGATGTCTGCAGCAGCAACAACTTCTGCGTAGTCGATGTTTAGTGGCACACCTTCAATCATGTACTCAGAGCCACCTTTCATCTTCCAGTACTGAGGACACTCACCCTTACCATCCCAATCGTGAGCACCATAATTTTCCATATACTGAGTGCGAATAACAAGTTTCATAATATAGATCTCCTAAAATTAAACCAAACTAAAAGTTGTCTTACGTGGCATACCAGAAGCAAACCCACCAGTACCACCACAGAAACCACGTGAAGATTTGGCAGACATTTTCGCTTTAGGTGCACGACGTTTGCGTTCATCAACCTGAATCACACCACCAGCACGAAGGAATGCTGCGATTGCTTTTTCAGATTCAGCACGTGCTTCAGCTTTGGTTTGAACAGGGCGATTGTAGATAGTAGCAACGATTTGCTTTTTGACAGACTTTTTCATAATCAGGTTTCCTTTTTCATTCATCATAAGACTATTATACACCGAACCTGAATTATTGTAAAGTATTTTGTTTGGATAACCCTTTTGGTTGTAGGGGATTGTAACTCCTTGATTTTACTGGAGTTTTTACGTGTGAAGACCCTCTACAGGAGAGGGTCTAGGTGGGGATTTTAGCCTGTGAAGACAGAGCCAGCTGGGGCGATCTGAATGCCAGAACCAAAGATTCGGCTGTATTCATTGACCATGTTGACTGCTGGGGTTGCTTCGCTGGCGATTGCTGAGTTTCTTAAAAAGACTTTTTCTTCCTCAGCGTATGGCATGTATGGAGCAAGTCCTACACCCATACCTTTTTGTGTTTGTTGAATTACAATAGTAGCTGGGTTTTTCAATTCAACGCTGTCTGCAAGAACATTGAAAACTTCTCCAATAAGTTCTTCGCCACTAATTAACTTGTATACTTTAATCATTTTCACTCTCCGCTAAAAAATCAATAAATGCTGCTGCTTCATTGTGATCAGGAAACTCTTTAATGATAAATTTTTCCTTATCATAATAATGTTGTGCAACCAATAACACATATCGTGTTTTATACACAGATATTTTCATTACCCAATTACCACGACGGATCGTGACGAAGGATATTAAATTTGGGGACACTTTTGCTTTCATCATAGAAATTATTTAGGGAATCCGAAGATTCCCTATTTTCTATGATTTAACTGGTTGTGGAGTCTTACCGTTTACCCAATCCCAATCATCTTCTGTCATGGGAATCCAGTTGTTCATTTACAGTCTCCATATGCTGCCATTAATTTTTTTGCTTCATCATGTTTACCATTACGAGCAAGATCAGCAGCAGCTTTGGCGTAACCGATTCCCTTTAAGGTGATATAAACTTTGCGGAAAAATGTTTTCATTATTTTCCCTCATTCAAGAATTGCTTTTCACCTTTAGACTTAATAGCAACTTTCTTTGGTTTACTTTCTTCTGGTGTAAGACGCTCTAAAGCAATCTTTAACATACCATTAAAAAGTTCTGCGTCTTTAACTTCTACATTGTCTTCCAACGCAAACCAACGAGTAAACGCACGATTAGCAATACCTTTGAAAACAAAGTTCTCATCATCAGTAGTGCTGTTAACATTACCTTTGATAACTAACTTGCCACCATCAATTTCAATATCAATGTCTTGCTGAGCAAAACCTGCTACAGCCAATTCGATTGTATATGAGTTCTCACTATTCTTGCGAATATTATATGGAGGATAGTTAGGGATGTTCTTTGTAATCTGGTCATGCATTTCTTTATACTGGGCTAGAGTCTTATCAAACCCAATAAAGAATTTGTCTAGTTCTTTATCATTCCAGAATGCTGGTACAAATTGACGATTCATAGTTTTCTCCTTACTTAGTTGCGAATACTTTTTTAGCATCAAGAGAAGCTGCAGCTGAACCTACTGTAGTGAAAAATTCTACAGATGATTTAGCGACAGTCTTAGCAAATGATTGCTGAGCATCGATGTAAGTTTGGAGGGATTTTGCTACTTCTTCGTTTTGGACGAATGTCTTAACGAATTGAGTTTTTGCACCAGAGATGGTGTCGATAGTTGTGTTTAATGCTGATAACATATTGTTCTCCTTTTCAGCGAGTTAATTAAATTGATACCCCGAAGGCATATCATAATGCTGGTTACTGGTTCCAGCGGTAGCTTAACGTACTACCAGCTTTATACGATTCGCAACTTAGCGGTCCTAAGGTGAATTCTTGGTAGTGTTTTACATGGTTACTACCACCATGTCCCATCCCGAGGGATGCGTACTTGCATGGGTAATTCTATTTAGGCAGCAGGAAGTTCTGTAGCAGCAGCTTCTTGTTGCTTAATAATTTCTTCTACCTGTGGCTCGCCTTGTTGTTTAATCTTTGTAATCAAAGAAACAACTTCCTCGAAAGGATGCTTACCAAGTACACGTAGAATTAAGTTACATTCTTCGACTGTTAGTTCAAGTTTAATCATGTTATTTTACCTTCTTACCAATGTTATATTTAGGGACTAATTCCCATTCATCTTTCTCTTTATAAGAGACCACTTTAATTTGAGACAGAGATGCTTTAGGATCTGCTTTTGAAGAATGTAAAATCTTTAACAATTCCCAATCTTCCAAAAGAGATGCGATAGCATTCCTTCTCTCAATATCACCAGACGTGATATTCGATTCTTTACCATCCAAAGCAAATAGTTCTTTGAAGTGAACGATAAAGTATCTACCCTGCTTATGTAGAATGTGGCAGGATTGATATAATTTCTTTTCTTTTCTGGAAGCGATCCCGATGCGGGTAAGTGTCTCACGAACCTTCAAAAAGTTATCTGGTTCAGGTAAAGTCACTTCAAGCATGGACTCTGGCGTCCAGTCGTAGTAAATCATCTCAACAGTCATTATTTTCCACCTTTGTATAATTTTTGTTCTATCATAGCCAACTGCTCTTCAGACAAGACGCTTAGTGCCTGTTTAGCCTTTTCGTTAGAATAGCCATAGTATTCTTTTACCAAACGCAGTGAATCAGAAATGGTATCTTTTTTGGACCATTTGCTGAATCGCTTTTTCTTGGTAATACTATTTAGCAAAAACGAAAATTGCCAGTTCTTTGGAATCCCATAATGGCGATTCATTTCGTTGGCATACAATAGGGTATCTGGAAAATAAGATAACCCTTTATTGACGATCCAAGCATTGTAATCCTTATGTGCTTGGGGATCTTCAAATAGGTTCTGCTTCGTAAAATTTATTGCATTAATATAATCAAATGGACTCATGAATCAAACCCGACTTCTTTCAAATTATCAGGAGTCGCAGCAAACTTTTTACCTGGATATCTTTTATCCAAGTTTTCTTCTAGTTCTTTGCGATTAGTTCCCTGAGCCATAAATGTATTGTCGGGAATTGAATACACAAAATATCCGTGTTCTACCTTCTCAATTTTAATTGGAAGATATTTCTTTTTAATTTGTTCTAATTCTTGTTCCAATACTTCAAGTGTGTCATCTTCACGCATCTTTCTAACTTCAGCAATTGCTTTAAATTCTCTAAGATGCCAACCAAGACGCACAAGTATAATGGCGACCAAAATGTATATGAGTAGTTCCATACCATATCCTTATTTGAATTTGCACTGAGCCATAATTTCTGTCAGTGCTGCCATAATATTTATCTCTTGATCTGCTACGAATGCTGCTTTATATTGATAGTCTGCAAGAATAAGAATCATTTGGGGTATGCTAACTTCCTGCATGTTTCCAACTGCATTATCATACAACTCACGGAACAATGGAGCAGTTCCCAACTCACTATTCTTTCCAACCCACTTGCGAACTTCGCCGAAGTTCTTTTCCTTCATGTCCTTGACAAGTTGTTTGTAAGATTCTGCACTGGCATTAATAAGAATACCAGAGTCAATCTTACCAGAAACAGAATAGCGTTGTAGTTCGTTAAGGATGCGACGATAGTCAGGGAAGTGTTTAATAATAAGTTCAGAAACCACCTTTGGATCAAACTCAATATTCTCTTGCTTGAGAATTTGTGCTGCACGTTTAAAGAATGTTGCAGCAATCTCCTGTTTGTCTTTAGAATCAATCTTAAACTCAATCACAGCACAACGGCTATGGAGTGGTTCAATAATACGATTCTTGAAGTTACAGGTAAAGATAAAGGAACAGTTGCCAGAGAACTGCTCGATAAAGTTACGTAGAGCAGGTTGCACTGACTCAGCATTCATATAGTCTGCTTCGTCAACGATGACTACTTTTTTGGCATCAGTCAGGGATACGGTAGAAGCAAAGTTCTTGATTGTAGTTCGGAGAGTGTCAATGGAGCGACCCTCATCCGATCCGTTAATCATAATATAGTCAGCCCCAACTTCATTGCAAAGTGCTTTCGCAATGGTGGTTTTACCAACACCAGCTGTCCCACAGAATAGGAATGTGGGTAGCTGTCCTTTAGATACATATTCCCTGAATGTTTGTTTCAACGATTCAGGGAGAACACAATCATCAATTTTCTGTGGGCGATATTTCTCTACCCAAAGAAACAAATCATCACGTGATTCAATCATAACAAATTCCTTATAACAAATTAAATATCAAAAATACCTATCATTTGGTGTATGTGTATCAACATCTATAGTATTAAAATTAAACGTAAATGAAATTCTATCTTCACCTGAAAGATTTTCTTTAACAGAATGCATTATATTTGATGGAGCAACCACCAAAGAATGCTCAACTGGAGGGACACGATGTTTCACTGCAGTTATATTATTTCTGTTATTAAAATACTTTGGAGGAAAATTATAATAGGTGCTGACATCTGGAGTGATATATACCAAATCCCCAGAGTTAGGTTTCGCTTTAACATAATATGTTCCAGACAAAACATTACCTTGATGGGGGTGGCTTTCTAAGTGTGCACCGACTGGGTATATATTAAACCAAGCAGCAGTTAAAACCATTTTCACGTCTTCTCTTGGAGAGAGTTCTTTGAAGCATGGAACAACCAATTCAGTTATTAAATTCATTAACTTATTAGTTTCGGGAAATGCTAAAAAATCTGTTTTTGTTAGATTATAACTTTTCCATTTAATGCTGTGGTTGGTATTAAAATATCCCTCTGGGTTTCTATACTCTGGATGTTTATTTCTAAGTGTATATGCATGATTAGAAATCTTAGAATTATCTATTGGTAAATCACTCCACTGCCAGATTGGATATGTGAATATATCCGTTCTTTTCATTACCAACTCACTCAAATGTTGAGTCTGCTTCAACAGCAACATAATAAACCAAATCGCCTGCACCTTTGAAACGAGAGATCTTCTTGGAAGAAATACTCACATCATAATCGCCAGGAAGCATCTTTAGGTTCTCAACTTTCAGGTTTGCTTTGAAAGTTTTGTTGGTTGTTCCAACAGTTTCATTAAAACTATTGGCAGTAGCGTTCTTCTTGTCACCAACAACAGCAATGATTGTTGAACCATCACCGATGATTGAAAGGTCTTCGCTACGTAGAACACCAGCAGTCTTACGGAGCATATCCAACTGAGTAGCAGTAAGTTTGAAGTTAATTTCTGCTTCAGGGAATGTGATTGCTTTCTGTGGAGCAGTCAACACTTCAGGTGATGCAGCAAAATATTTAATCGTGCTCTTACCTTGTTTGATTGTAACGAACTTATCACCAAACTCAAGTTCAGGATCTTCGAACAAAGACATCGCACCCAAGAACTCATTGAGATCGTAGATACCAAAGTCAGGGAATGTTTCTGCCACTGTGGTGTCAGCCATCACATTTTTCTGCGATGAAATGGTTGCAAGTTTATTACCTTGCTTCAACAACAAATTGCTGTTAATACCAGCAAAGTTTTTAATTACTGCAACTGTTTCTTTTGATAACTTCATTTACTTCTCCTATTCATATGTAACATAACTATGTATTCTTATTTTACTTTCAAAATGATTAAAAGTAAAATTTATTTACCAATCATCAAACCAGTCATGTTGCTGGGAACAACAATGGTTTGAACCTTGCCATTCTTAATCCCTTCAGAGATATTCAGAGCAGCTTGTGCATTCATAAATGCGATGGAACTTGCAGAGTTATTGGCTAGAGCAGCCATACGTTCTGCTTCTTTCTTTGCAGTCTGTACTTCAACTTCTTTTTGTTTGAATTCATTCTTTGCACGAACCAACTCATTGGCACTTGCAACAACAGAATCAGCAGGAACGATGTTACGGATCAATACTTGACCGATGGTTAGACTGCCATCCAGTTTTTCTTCAGCGAGACTCTTTTGAATCTGCTCTCGAATAGCCTGCTCCATGGCTTGACGATTATCTGCCATGTCAAGAGCTTCATACTTACGTGCTTCTTTGTAGATAGCATTACGTGCAGCTTGCACAATGTAATTATACATCAAGTAGATATCGCCCTGATGTTTAGCGTGGAATGCTTGACTCTTTTGGCTATAAAGTTCTGCAACTTGAGCTTGATTGATGTTATAGATCACAACAGCATCAAAGTCTTTCATAGTGCTGTTGTCTTTGGCAACAGGAGTCATGTCATCAAGTTTCACATTAACATCCTTAACAGGGAATGTAAGAACATCACCAATTAATACTTGATTGAAAGATCCAGGGAGCAACTCTCCAGGTTTGACTTGCTTGTCGAATCCAACACGGACACCGACTTCACCAGTCTCAATACGAGTACAGCCAGTTGCGAACACAGCCAACATAGCAATAGCAAGAACACTTTTCTTCATAATAATTTCCTTAAAATAAAACAACAAGAGTAGTCAACAAAACAATAACTAACACAGAAATACCTAAACTATATGATACAGTTTTAGCAACTTCCCATTTCTCTTTCTTTGTAAATTTTCTAAACAAGTCAATACCTACATAGAAAATAATAAACAAAGAAATAAATGTAACTAACATTTTAATCATTTCTCATCCTTTGAGTATTTTACATCATGTTCGTACAAGAACATCAAGCAACACATTGCGTGTGCCAAGTGATTCTTTCCAGTTTCGGGATCGTTTTGCTCTCCCTCTTTCCATGCCCACAAATGTCTTTGCATTGCATCAAAGTACCTACGCTTTGAATCTGGAACATGTTTCCAATTATCTGGCTCGTATTTCTCCGCACCAAATGTAAGGATCTCTACTGTGGCTTTTAGAGCCAAAGGTGGAACCAAACCATACTGTAGTTTGCCACCATCAAATTTACGACCACCTGTAGTGGCGTTCTGGGATTTTTTAACTTCGTCTTTAGTTGCCATTGTTTCTCCACTACAAAATAATTAGTGCTGATTTTTCTTTATAGTCTGTAACCAGCAAAAATAGACTGCATCGTTTTATCGCTCTTTAGTTTAAAGTCTGCTCAGCGAAAGGACACAACATCCTGTAGAGATACGACTCTAATTAACCACGTGTGAATGCGTTTGCACCACGAACTGCTGCAGCAAGAGCAACCATGCTACGAGTTGGCGTACCGATACGGTACTTAACAACTTTAGTGCCATTTACAACTGCTTCGTTTGCGTATACGCAATAACCTTGCTCACGCAGATTACGAACTGTGCTGGCAGGATGCGCAATACCAAAAGATGCAGAAATCTGCTTGGCAGTAAATACCTTACCGTTTTTCAAATGCTTCAAAAGTAGATCTTGTTTAGACATTATAAAATATCTCCATAATTAACGCCATCAAAAAAAAAGATCGGGAGAGGTGATGGCAGTCCCTCTACCCGACTGGAAAATAAGCGGATTAAACTTCGATACCATTCTCACGAAGAATTGCGTTGAAGTCTTCAACATCTGCATCGTGAACAGCAGACTCATCAACAATTTTCTCAAGACGAGTTTTCTTGGGAGCAACTGCTTTAGGAGTCTTAACTTTAATGGCTTTAGGTTGTTTCACTTTAACTGCTTTGGGAGCAGATTTAGCAGCCATGTATTCAGACAACTCTTTGTCAGATGGCCATGGCATTTGATAAGTACCACGTCCAACGATGTTAGTTTTCTGAAGCCACATTGGGAAACCCAATTTCTCGCCAGTAGAATCACGTTGTTCTTTCAACAGGAAATAACCAGCAAGTAGTTCTTTCCAAGTAAGATCTTTTTGATTCTTGTATTGAGGACATACATCCAGAATACGGACACAAAATGCTTTCTGTGCTTTAGAGAGGTCGGCAAAATTTTTCATAATATATTCCTTTTCAAAGATTAATAATCAACTTACAAATAGTATTATACCCTAATTCCTATTAATTGTCAAATTAAAATGGAACTTCCTGAGTAGGTTCTTGCACAACAGGTGCTTCTACTACAGGTTCGGGTTGAGGATTTGCAACTTTATCATACAAGTCAATAAATGCAGCTTTCGTTGCAGCATCAAAACGATTACAACAAAGTTGGACTGCTTTCTCCCTGTTCTTGAAGATTGCAAATGCACGAACGATATGGATCATACGACGAGTCGTAATAGTTTCATCCACACCACCATCCTCGAAAGTGCGACGGATTGCATCTGCCCACTTCACAAGGGTCTCTGCAAACTCTTCATCAATGCATGAATAAGTTTCCATGAGATTCTTGATAATCTTAATTTCAACTTTTGCAGCTGGATATTCCTGTTCAAAGGTAACAGCGAATCGCTCCAAGAATGCTTCGTTGAGTACGTTAGTACCGATATAACGACCATCGTCACTACCCTTACCCTTAGTGTTCGCAGTTGCGATAACATTGAATCCAGGTGCAGGGACAATCATTTCATTCTTGAGTTTGAAATAATAAGGTTTACCCTCGAGGATCGGTTGCAAGCACAACAGGGTGTTAGCTGAGCCAGCATCAATTTCGTCAAGCAACAGAGTCATGCCAGTACGCATAGCGATGAGAACTGGACCCTCAACAATTTCTACGTTACCATTTTCGAGAGTCTTGGTACCGATGAGTTGTTCTTCGTCAGTCATCATGTTTAGGTTAACACGAATCAAAGGACGTTTATATTTTGCACAGATCTGCTCAACCATGGTAGACTTACCATTACCAGTTGGACCACTGATATATGCAGGATAGAAAATTCCTGACTTGATAATGACTTCCAAGTCTGAGTAGCTGCCAAAGGGAACAAAGTTATTGTCTTTCTTTGGAATCAAAGATTGAGTATTAGTATAATCGACCACGAAAGACTCTACAGTTTCAGATTTAACCACAGTATTACCAACTACAGCAGTAGCAGGTTTACCACCTTTAATTGAATACAAACCACGACCAACCACATCTTGCATCAACCACAAAGGATGATAATCGATTTTGTTTTTGGTACGAACTTCCAGCAATTGCTTGCGTGTTACCATACCACTGGTCTTGACATCAGGAAACATTTCAAAGAGTTTATCTTCGAAGAATGCTTTTTGTTGCTCAGTAATTTTTGCCATCATTCACTCACTTTCATAATAAACAGATATTCACCACTAGAATTTTCACTCTATACAATAATTATACGCCATTTTTGAATTATTGTAAAGCATTATTTTCACCCTCTATTCCAGAGGGTTTGCAAGACCCTACTATCTGTAGGGTCATGCCACATAGCCAATAAAGTTATTCAGAAGAACTCGGCTAGTTTTCTTGGTGTTCAAGTACTTACCGAAAGTCTTTGCAATATTCTTTGCATTAGCTTCTGGATTAACATCCAACTCACCCTCTTGTATTTTGGTAGAGGACTGAGGAATCAGGAACAAGTCATCACGACCAGTATTCTTGATTGACGCAAAACCTTTAATGCGAAAATCTTTTCTCCACTCTTCAATCAAATCATAATCGCTACCTCTAAATTCTGGAAGATTTGCACTGATTGCACAACGCAAATCACGACGATGGTTTTGACAGATATGGAAACCAAGGACTGAAATATCATAACGATCTTTCATCATCTGCAATAGTGTTCTGGTTTGTTGATTACCATACCGAGTAAACTCATAAGTCTTCTGTGTAATCTCATCACGAACATAATGTTTCTGTTTGATACGTTTATATTCAGAACCATTAATCTCTGTTCTTACTTCATCAAGACCACGATGATATCCAACAGGACTCAAAGAATGACCCTCGCCATCAGTAAGAGTGATGAATGTCATCTTTTCAATGTTATTGTTTTTAACAAACGAACCAATATTATTGTAGCACCATACCAATGCTTCATTTAGTGGAGTACCACTGGTTTCATAACCCTTATTCCACTGAAACTTCCAATGCAACAAACGACGTGACATAGAATTAAATTCACTGATAGTCATCTTGTTGCTAAACAACTCAAGCAAATTAAATGGATTAGATGCACTACCAATTAGTTTCTGCCCCACTGCTTTAGCATGTTTAGCTTGACTGAATTCACGTTCATACTGATTCCTTTTTACACGTGCTTCATCAGAGGTATATGAAAGTTCACGATTGTAATCGAAGTAAGCTGTAGTAAAAGCATACACACGATATGGGATTTGAACACGATTACAAAACATAGCTAAGTTAATAACTTGTTTGATAGTATCTTGCAGCACATCACACATGGAGCCAGACCAATCAACAAGCATAATCATGCCATGATTTTTACCTTCAGGTAAAGTGGTCACACGTTTGAAGATATCGTCTTTCAGTTTATATGCATAAACTTTCTTCATATCCAAAGAACCAATCTTTGAAACTTGAGCACGTTTGTAAAGAGTAGCACTCTTGCGCATCTCAAACTCTTTGACAAGATAATTCACTGCACGACTGGAATCAATTTTGAATTGTTCAAAATCTTTCTTGTGTGCAACTTCTACCTTATCCATATCTTCTGGTGTCCAGTAACGATATCTGTTTTGAGTTTCTTCAGCATTTTCTATCCATTGCTCTGGAGATTTTGTTTCTCTAAGAATCTTTTTAAATGGAACAACTACTTCGTCCATATATTCAGAGTCAAATTTCCAGTAGTTATACTCAGTGCTTTCGTCAGCAAGTTCACTTAGCTTGCTTGCAAAGATGCGTTCAGTCTTAGACTCGAGGTCATCTTGATCGTTTGACTGTTCATCATTTTGATAAGTAGACTTTGAGCTCTGGATAGCTTTATCCAGTTTCTCCATATCATCAATCTCTTCCTCATCAAAATTTTCATCATAATCGATATCAAAATCTTCCTGAATAGAATCTCCATCATATTCAGTGTCACCATCGTCTTCTTCAAAGTCAAGACCCTGTTCTTTAGCTTTTTGTTTACGCTTTTCAATTTGCTTCTTAGAAAAATTATATACATCGGTTGCCAGATCAATAACATCATCAATGGTTTCAGTTCGTTCAGCACGTTCAACAAAAATCTTTTCCTCAGGTGTAAATTTAACGCCACAGAATACACCTGCTTTAAAGTAAAGATTAATTTTGTCGATAAGCAACAAATTTTCAAATGATTGTATTTGACCAACACCAAAGAAGTCACGATCGTTGAGTTGTTTATATCCATCACTCATACGCTTACGCAGACCTGGATATTTGCGTTTGATTAGTTTCTCGATACGCACGTCTTCGATAACATTCAAATAACCTTGTAGTTTAGGATTATTTTTAATCGGTTCCATGTAAGAATCGGTCGTATATAGTGCGTGACCAACTTCGTGACCAATCAACATATCTTCAATTTCGGGAGTCATTTCTTTCCACATAGGGAGAGTCAATACACGACTCTTAATGTCGAAAGATGCAGTGCGAGTTCTTGCACGAACGACTGAAAGATTTTCAGTTGCAAGAAGTCTTGCGGATAGATCGCTAGATTTAATTTCCATAATTTATTCTCCGAATGCCATTTCAAATTCAAACTCAGTCAATGCTTGCTCAACTACATCACGATTAGCCAACTTTATTGGTAGGATGTGTTCAAACTCACACACGTTGCCAATGTCATACTTGTGACAAAGACAGGCTAATTCAAAGTCATCAAAACTACTCCACTGGTTTTGCATAATTTTCTCCATTCTATAGTAGAATTATGCCCGAGTTTTGATTATTTGTAAAGTCCCATGCTAAGTCGTTGATTTTAATGGAAAAAATAACCCTACAGAACGTAGGGTTTTAGGCTATAACGCTGAAGTCATTACGTTTCTCGAACTTAATAACCGATCTAAACTTCTCAAATAGCTGGTCACCTTTATGCGAGATAACAAAGATATTTGACTTTTCACCAAACTGATTCATCAAATTAAGGAAGTAATCAGTTCCTGCAGTATCCAATGAAGAATCAAAAATCTCATCAAGTAACAACAAGTTTGTGTTTACTGAGTTTTTCATTTTTGCAATCTGTCGCCAAGTAAATAGGATCGCTAAATCTATCCTCATTTTTTCTCCTTCAGAAAAACTTGCATAAGTAAACTCATCACGATAACGAGATTTAATAACTTCATTAAACGCTTCATCAAGTTCAAAGTGAATGTAAGTATCCATTGAATTCAAATACTTATTGATGAGTTTATTCATGGTAGGAAGATACTCACGAATAATAGCTGTCTTAATACCAGTGTCTTTCAACAAAGCAGAAGCAACTTCCTCGATGTTACGCTGTTCTTGTAAAGTAGTCTTGGTATTAATCTTAACAATAGCATCAGTTGCGAGTTGCTTTAATTTGGCTTTCTCTTCATCGATGTTAGTTGTGTCAGATTTAGACCCTTCAATCTCAGCTTGGAGTTCACCGATTTGTTTGTTGAGTAAGGTGATTGTACTGTTTCTTGTAGATAACTCAATGTTCTTATCGGTAATCGCTTCTGCCACTTCATTAATCTTCTTGAGTTTTTCATTAAGTCCAGAGAGGATCGTGTCGAGTTCATCAATCTTTGAGTTGTTGTCCAACAGTTTCGCATTAAGATCTTTGACAATGCTCTCTTTGTATTCCTCTGCGATATCTTGGTTGCACGACGGACATACATCATGTTCATTAAAAAACTCTGTGTGGTGCTCGCAAGTTTCGACTTTCTGAAGCAACTTTGATTTGATTGATTTGGCTTTTTCAAACTCTTGGTGGATCGCATCCTTTTCAACGATCTTCCCTTTAAGTGTTGTAATTTCTCTGACAATGACATCAATCTCCGACTGGATTGTAGCAATTTCTGCAGTGTGGGATTGGACTTTGGCTTGGAAATTTTTAATCGTTTCCGTTTTTGCATCACTAATAGTTTTGATAATATTCGTTTGGCTTTCAACTTTCGTCTTAGCGTTAGCGATCTCCGCTTCAATTTTGATAATAGCATCTTTGGTCTCCTGTGCTTTCTCTTTCAATAATGAATTCATTGTAGAGAAAATGCGAATATCAAGAATGTCTTCAATCACTTCCCTACGTTGACCAGAAGGTAGCTGCATAAATGGAACGAATGATGCTGAACCTAAGATAACTACCTGAGTAAATGTTTTATAATTTAATTTGAGAATCTGTTGCTCAAGACTTTTCTGATAATCACGTGAAGCAGCATCTTGATTTATCATTACACCATTCTGCCAGATTTCAAAAATGTTTGGTTTAATACCACGAACAATTTTATATTCAGCTGGACCAATATTAAATTCAATAGTGACTAAACAGTTCTTACCATTGATACTATTAATCAATTGGTTTTTGTTGATGTTACGGAATGGTTTACCAAACAATGAAAAGCACAATGCATCTAAGATTGTGCTTTTTCCTTCACCATTCTTACCAATGATTAATGTGGTTGGAGATTTATCTAGTAATACTTTGTTCGCTGCGTTACCTGTGGAAAGAAAATTCTTCCACTCTACACTTTTAAATACAATCATTCACTCTTCCATTTCATACCCATAGACTTATAAATGAATCTCATTATGAAGTTGGGTTTCTTTTTAGAAATAACAGTAATTGGCATCGCATCTACATTGATAGTAAAGGATGGTGAGCCAAGATTATTAGAGACAGTAGTCCAAGTAGTTCCACCATTACCGACCATCAATCCCATACCAGAAGTGATTGATATAGAATTTTTCCATCGTTCTTCTTGTAACTGTTTAGCATAGTCATCACAAGGTTTAAAATCTAACTCAAGCAAAACTTGCTCGGTAAGTGGGAAGAAATATTGAATCTCTAACTGTTGCATTATACCACCTCTATGTTAATGGCTTCCGTATATAATGTTTTCATAAATGTCTTAACCTGTTCTTTATCAACATCGGTTTCAACACTATCAATATAATTAGATAAAACACTTACTGTATCTTCAAGATTGATTTCTTCGCCAATCTCTCCGTCTTCAAACTCAGACATGTCCTCAATAATCTTGATTTCATGACAACCTTTATTATACAGCTTTTGAATAAATTTGTCAAACTTATAAAAGTCTGTTTTATTGACAACAATTAACTTAACAAATTTTTCAGCTAGATCGATAGAGTCGAGGTCGATGGGTTCGCATCCTTTGTCGGAGTACTCAATTCTGGTGAACATTGTATAAGGATTTGGGATAAATTCGAGTTCTCTATTGTCAAGGCTAAACAAGTGGAACCCTCGTGGATCATTATAATCTTGCCAAGTAAGCTCATAGGGATTACCGAGGTAATGAATGTGACCATTACCACTGCGGTGATGATAGTGCCCACTGAACACGAGATCAAACTTATCAAACAAACTTGTTTCCAATCCTTCATGAGATTGCATTCCCTTATACATTGCAAAGCCAGCAATTTCAAAATGACCCATGCAGATTTCTGCTTGCGTTTGCTTTAGTTGATCGAGTGATTCTTGATAATTATCTGGACAAATCCATGGCATCATACAAATTGGAGTACCTCCAACGTATATAGTTTGTGGGTTATCAATAACAGTTATATTCTTATACTCACGTAACAGTAAGTCAGGTGAGTTTACATCATTGGTGTTTTTGTAATATGTATCATGATTGCCAGCGAGCATATACACACTAATATTACGCTCAGCCAACTTATCAAAGAACATTTCTTTTGCTCTTTGGAGAGCATAAAAATTGACGTATTTACGCCTATCAAAAGTGTCGCCAAGAATAAGTACAGTATTAATGCCAGCTGCATCAAGACTAGGAAAGAAAGTGTTATCATAAAATTTTTGAAAGAAGTCTAAAAATGCGATACTGTCGTTTCTAGCTCCAAAGTGTTGGTCGGTGATTATCGCTACTCGCATCCCCAGCTACCTCCATAGTTTCTATTTTAACTTCATGTTTCATAACAAAATCAGCCATGTCCTCGAACGTATCAAATTTACTTATAATTTCTTCTCCATTATCTAAAGTTAATTTAATTTGATACATTAGATGAACCCTACCTTTCTTTCTTTCGCTTTATGTTGTTGTTCATTAAACACTTCAGCAATAGAATAAGAATCTTTAACTGCAGGAAGTGTTACTTCAAGTTTATCTGCCAATTTCTTCGCTTGTTCTGCATTCAACGCATCAAAGGTAACGATGTCAAAGCATCTTCCTGGACGAGTCAGTGCACTATCAATATCACGAATGCTTGGAAGGTTGGTAGAGAAAATCATTTTCTTACCTTTGGTGGTAACAAGACCATCACCCACGTTAAGGAAACGATGCATCATTGTATTACCTTCAGTTCTTGGTGCCAAGAAAGCATCGCTATCTTCAAGTACCATTACGCTCTCATCAGATTCAATGAAGTGTGCAAAGAAACCATCTTTATCAAGAATGTTTGCATCATAAGAAACGATTGCAGAAGAGTTTGTGTGGGAAAGTAGTCCACGAATGAAAGTTGTCTTACCAGTTCCAGGTGGACCGATTAGCAAAAGAATATTTGCTGATGACTGCATATAACGATCATAGTAGCTCTCAAGACTTTCACCTTTAAGGAAAGGATACATCTCAGCAACAGGTAGACGTTCACGATTCAATGGAACATTCACAGATTGTCCATCACCACCATATACCCACTCAATGTGACAAGTGATTTGGTCAAAGTTCTGTTCAACCATAGTAACAACACCTTCAGCAAAACCTGTGTCACCATAAGCACGTACATCGGTAGTGTTACTGTTAACATCAAATTTAATAAAGTTGTTGGTACCATTCTCAACAATAAAACCTGAAGATGGAGAAGATTGAACGAATAGCCAATCAGCAAATCTTTCTTCAGACCATTGTTGCCACTTTTCACGATTACATAAAACTGAAGTGTGGCGATGAACAGTGGAAACACCTGCATCAGAACGACGCTTAAAAATTTCAGATGTGATTAAATCATCAACATCAGAAACCCCAAGGAAAATTTTATTATCAGTTGTATTCATAATCTCTTTCAAATTAAACATATTGTCATAAGAATCCCAAGTATATCCCCTAAGAAATTTCCTACCTGTTTTCCTGCGTCTGGGTCTTCTAGAACGAAGTCTTCTTACGACATTGGCAACACTAGATCTACCTTCAGTTAAACTTCTAATGTAATCAGACAGATCTCTATAACTGTTGCTCATTGTTATCATCACCTATAAAATCATCAAGTGTTTGTTTTTTCTTTTTAGCCTTTGCAGCTTTTTTCTTTTCAATAAACGAATCATCAAAGGTACTATTCTGTTGCATAAAGTCAAGATATGCATTTTGAAAATGTCCGTCTTCATCTTGCTCTTGTAATTCAAATGCGTCAAAAGCCATATCTTGAATCAATTTGTTTTTAATATATGAGTGTTTCTTTTCCTTACCGATACGACGTAAGAAAGCGAAGTAAATAATTTGCGTGAAATATGCGAATGGATTGCTCGACTTTTCTGGATCAAAATTATCAAAGTAGTTGATACAGTTCTCGATACCATCAAGAATCATATCGTCTTTGTAAGTATAATTAATAAAGTTTGGTTTGTATGATAAATGAGTTGCAATTTTAAGAATGCACTCACCAAGATAATTCGGGATAATTGGTTTAGGTAAACCCTTCTCTTCCGCTTCTTTTACACTTTTCTTATATTCTTTAATTGCTGCTAAGAAGTCAGCGTTGTTTATGTAGTTTGCCACAAGTCAAAATCTCCTATTAACATCGTTCAATAATATAAAGTATACTACAAATTGTGATAAATGTAAAGTTTTATTTGATTGCAATTTGCAACTATAAAATTATTTTACATTTATTTTGAAAACAAGTAAACTTTCGGTGTGGGGTTTGAAAGAAAGGATTAATGAATTGTATCATTACCTTCGATGAATGTTCTAAGTTCTTCCTCTTCCTTCTCAGCAATCGCTTCCAACATTCTAATTCTTTTCTGAATTTCTTCATTACTTAATTCAGCAACTTCTTGCTGTAATTCTTCATCTTCCCATTCTAATTTTCTCACACTACCATCTTGCTTTTGTTTAATTGGAACATGTTCCTCTGCTTCAGACGCTAATCTGATATAATGTGGGATCAACATACTGTGGAGATTTTTGACGAAAAGAATATTTCTTTTGTTTAGAGTGAGATTTGAATCTTCAGCGAACTTGCAGTATGGGGTCGCTGTTACATGTTCAGAACCTTGCTCTGCTCCAATAATCGGAAATAAACGCAATAGTAATGGCGACGAAATTTGAATATTCTCGTCTGTTTCTTTTTCGAGCACAGCCATAACTTGTTCACCAGAAACAAGTTTAATGATTACAAAATGCTCATTACCCATTAGCATAAATTTACCTCTACCAGTTTAACATCAAATTGTTCTTCTGCATAAGTTTTATATCTTTCTGCAGCATGATTCAACGTATGATTTTTCCAAGACTTCCAATGTAAGTCATCAGCTAAGTCATAAAGATTACAAGTATCTTTACCATCTTTTAATCTTAACCCACGACCAATACTTTGTAGGTTTCTAATTTTAGATTTTGATGGCGATGCAAAAATAATATTTTCAATCGATGGTATATTAATACCAGTAGAGAAAGTTCCGAACGATGCAATAATAATAGCATCATCTTCGCCCTCTGTGATGTGGCGAATGGATTCTCTGTCTGCAGTATCAACACCACCATGAACGAAAAACACCTTTCTCTCTGTATGAACTTTATCTTTAATCATATCAAAAAGAACCTGTCCGTGTTTTTCTACGTATTGGAAAAGAACCAAAGTGTTACCACGAGATTTTACTGCTAAATTGCGTATAAACTTATTACGCTGTTCGTTGGCGACTAGCCAATCCATCTCTTCTTGGTAAGTATTATTTTTTCTCGCCTTACGTATTTCTTCATTATATTTTAGAACCAGACAAGTAATATTTAGTTGGGCGAGTCTTTCCGACTCCATTAGTGCTTTAGTTGTAGTCACTCTATGTACTGGACCGAACATACCTTCAAGAACTAAGCGATGCACTTTCTTGTTATCAAGAGTTCCTGTAGTACCGATGCGATAACGAATGTTATCCATCTTTTCCATTACAGTAGTTAGGGACTTGGCTTTGAATTGGTGGGCTTCGTCACCGAAGATTACATTGAATTGGCGGAACCATGCTTTTGGTTGTAGATATACAGATTGCCATGTTGTGATTAAAACATCTTTAGTAAAATCTTTTGAGAACCCACTATAAAGTTTTTGACAATGAGCAGATACTTTCCACTCATTGGCTGTTGAGTAATCTTCAAAGTCAGCATATAACTGTTCAACGAGGGAAGTTGTTGGAACGATAATAATACATTTACGATTACGCTCAACGTGCCAACGCATTGCTGTGTAAATAATAAAAGATTTACCTGATGCAGTTGGGGAAAGAAGAAGAGTACGTTCTCTATCAAGTGCAGTCTTCACTGCTTCTACTTGATAGTCACGAATCTCAATAGGTTTACCACGACCATATGGAGTCAATGATTTAGCATAAGAATAAATTTCTTCTGCGGTTATACCATTGCTGGTGGTTATTTCTGAGTTGACATTTAATTGATAATTATTTCGTTCGCAAAACTGTTCAACATAATTCAATAAACCAATATAAAGAGTTTTCCTTACTTGGTCATACAGACGAACTTTACCATCCCAAAGTCTCGCTCGATATTGAGGAGTGAATCTGGCACCTGGATATTCGTAAGTAAAGAAGTCACATAGTTCTTGCTCGATACTTGGATCACCGAAGACACGCATGTAGACTTCATCTAGTTTCTCTATCGTTAACATTAAAACCCTGCTAAAAACTTCTTCCATTCAACTGCAGTTTTAATCTGCCAGTCACGTGCTTTGATTTGTTGAAGAACCGATTCAAGAAAATAAATCATGGTTTCAAGATAATCAATTTTAATTTTTAAAGTTACCAACTCACTATCACCTTGCAGGAATTCATCCATTTCATTTTTGAGTGGCTTAACACCTTGCCATTGTTCCCAACCAAGATTAGTTAATTCATCACGTGATAGTTCGCCACGATAATGGCGAAACTTGTTCTTACGCAACAATGCATAATCTGCTTGAAGTTTAGTGTGCTTGAGTTTGGTGTTTACCAGAAGTTTAACATACTTAGCATGTAACTTTGGTGTAGCTGTGGAATTTTCACCGAGAAAGTTGTCATCAATCTCGCAATCTTTTTCCCACAATTGTTGTAATTCATCTAGAGTCATAATATCTCCACTTAGTCATAATATGATTATACTACATATTGCCAATTTTGTCAAACAAATTTGTAATATCCGTAGCGGAATGTTGCAGTACCAACTAGGTATTGCACATCTTGATTTGTTGATTGGAATGTAAGAGAAGAAATACTTACAGGGAAAGTATCATGGAATTGAATATTTTGCACTGGCTTATTATTTGAACCAAGTATTGTAAGAGTTGCATCAGAATAATTCTTTGCAAGTTCAGAAGTTTGATTTAGTTCATTCGAATTTACAAAATTTAAATACTGAGTATAAGTCTCTGGGAATCCAAGAGCAACAACCCAATTATAGATGGCTCTATAGTTTTGCATATTTTCATCAACTAAAAATTGCACATCTAAACTATCATATGTTAATGTTTCACCTGGAATTGGTGCTACGTTGAATGGGTTACCAAATTCTGGTGCACCTAAAGTAATACCAGGAAGATTAACTTGCTGACAGAAAAAATTTATTTGTGGCAATTTTTTAACTGAGAACATAAACCCATTAGGTGATAGTGGGGAAATGTTATCTGGGATTGGGCAGGAAATAGTGTTATTCATGTTTACTCTTTAGTATCTTCATGCTAATATTTATAATAAAAAAAGGGGAGCCGAAGCTCCCCTTTCAAGTACCTATCTTACGTAGGTTTCTAACTATTACATCAAGTTAGTAACTGCTACCTTACGGTAGTAGATGTTAGTGCCAGAAGACAAGCTAGTGAATGGGTTTGCAACCATACCATAACGTGTCTTGAAACCAATCTTAGGTTGGAAAGTGCTTGGGTCAACTGCACGAACCATCTGTAATGGAACGTATGGGCAATAGAACAAGCCAGCGTCAAACGCTGAAGTACCTTTGTAACCAACAACGAAGAATTGGCTAGTTGACTGGTTAGCAGAATATGGGTCAACATAAACTTTATACTTACCATTCAATACACCAGCGAATGTAGTTGAAGACTCATCAACATTCAAGCCAGTTGACAATGCAGGAGCATAGTCAAGAACGCCAGCCATTGCTAATGCAGAAGCTACGTCGCTTGAACAGATGATGAAGTTACCACGTCCACGACGAGTAGTCTGGGCGATAGCGTTTGCTTCACGTTCGATTTGGAACAATAGTCCCTTGAATTTCTCAACAGACCAACGACCATTTGAGTCAACGTCCATGTCGAAAGTACCAGCAGTTGCAGTGTTAACTTCTGCGCCAGTTTTAGCAGCAGCGTAAACAGTACGTACAACTTCACGGTTAATTTCAGCTTGGATTTCTGAAGAAAGAATGTTGCTCAATTCGCCTTCAGCATCAAGACCATGAACTGCTTTCAAGTCTTGTGCAAGTTCAACAGTGTATTCTGCTTTCAAAGCACGAGTTTGTGCAGTTACAGTTGTCTTCTCGATAGAGAATGCCATCTGATTGAAAGTAGTTGCGCCACCTAGATCTTCTGCGTTAGCAGTAGTGATACCAGTACCAGTAGTATAAGTACCAGAAACTGGGTTAGAACCAGCGTGAGTACCAGTACCAGCGAAGTCAGTATCTGCTTCGTTGAATAGAGCCTCAGTGCCGTTCTGTGAAGTATAGCGTGACTTCATTGCGAAGATCAAGCCAGTTGGTTGAGTCATTGGCTGAACACCAGCGATATCATAAGCGATAAGCTGTGGAGCTGCACGACGTACTAGAGCGATCAATACTGGATCGTAACCAGCCATCTGAGCATTAGTACCTGCGCCACCAAGAGCAACACCAGTACCACCAGCGTTAGCTGGAACTGCTTCGAAAAGAGCTTCAGATTGCTTAGCCATCTCACGCTCTTGGTTCTCTAATAGAACAGCTGTAACTTCTTTACGATAGTTGTCAGCAATTTTTGGAGCAGATTCAGATTCTAGAATCGGTGCCCATTTTTTAAGTAAATCTTGACGATTCATTTTATTTTTCCTTTTTGAAAATGATTACTTGCGATAGTTGAGTGCGGATAGATACTTTGCCATTGTAGGATCGATTTTCTTTTCCTCAGTCAAAGTTTCCACTGGCTCATCAGTTACCACGGATGTTACTTCCGCTTGTTGCTTGGTAGTAAAGTAATTCTCACGAATTGTCTGAACTTTTGATTTGAAAGTGTCAGCATCTTCATAAGAAAGTTCTTCTGCTAAACCTTTTAGTTTTTCTACTTCAGTATCAGTCAAACCCTCGCATGCAGTTTCAACGATTTCGTTACGCTTCAATTCGCCGATTGTTTTATTCAATTCAACGTTAGTAGCAACTTGTTCGTTTAACTTTGCTTCGAGTTCTTCAACTTTACTTTCCATTGAACCTAATACATCGAACTTCTCTTCTGGAATATCGATATAGTGTTCTTCGAAAAGACCTTTAAGTCCAGCAACAAATCCTTCAAGGATTTCGGACTTCATACCATGCTCAAGGGCTAATTCATTCTGTGCAATCCACTGCTCGACAACGTAGTCGAGATATCCATCAACCTTTTCAACAAGACCCTCTGCAATCTGTGCAGCTTCTTCTTCAAGTTTAGCTGCGTATTCTTCTTCAATTCGTGCTACTTCTGCTTTAACACGAGTTGTAACTGCTGCTTCATAAATGGTAGTTGCTTTAGCACGGAACTCTTCAGAGAGTTCTTCACCATTCATAAGAGCATCAATATCTTCTTTTACACCTTTGATTGGAAGGTTGCTAGATTCAGCAGCTTCTTCATCTTGGTTTACTTTGTTTTTAGTCTTAGAAGTACCACCCTCTGCAGCCTTTTCAGTGTCAACATTATTTCTAGCGTTGTCTGGATTGGCAGGAGGAGTAGTTGGCTTAACTGCTTCTTCAGCAACTGCCTCAACTTCTTCTTCTACTAGATTCTCTTCTTGAGTGTCAGCAACTTGTTGCTCGAGAGCAGCAGCTTTTGACTCAGCAAGAATTTCAGCGATTTTTTGTTCGATTGACATCGTTTTCTCCTAACTGGATAGTTCTATGTAATTATTTATTATTTATCTGATTTTAGTCAGAAAATTCTGGAAAGCACGTAGTTTGGCTTCCTCTAGGTTGCGAGATGAAGTCTTCTTAATAATAGCTCTTACTTCATCAATCTGCTTTTCCACAAACTTTCCATCAACGAATACCCACTCCCTACTTTCCATAATACCACGTACGAAAGCATCTGGAGCAGATGGGTCAGCAACGATGTCTGCTGCGGTAGACAGCATAAAGTCATCCTGAACCACTTGAACACCCTCTTTGTTCATTTGTAGAGAACCAAGTGCTCTTGAAGATACCCCTAAGTTTGCACCACCATCTAAAAGACCTTTGGCGATTTGACCCATTGGTGTATCTAAAATCTTCGCTTTACCGATATAGTTAGTACCTTCTTTTTTTAAATCAACGATCAAATGTGATACACGATCTAAGTTGATTGATGGAGAATCTGGATGTCCAAGTTCACCATAGGCACGATTTTCTTTAACGCACTGTTGCATATATCTTGCAACTTCTTTATCCATAACTGCTTCTGGATAACTGCGTCCATTACGGTTTACTAATTCTGATTGAAGGAAAACACCCTCAATGTAATATTGTTTTCCCTTACCGAGTTTGTCTTCGGTAAGAAGTTTAACTGATTCTGTAACTTCTCTAATGAGTTTCATTGTTAGCTCCCTACTACTGCTGGGTTGTCATAAGAACCGAACTGAGCAGTTTCTACTTTAGTTGCATATCCACTAACTTTACGTAGTGTCAAATAGATATGGGCTTCAGCACCAGAGATAGCAACAACGATATCGCTACTATTTTCTGTATTATCTCTAAACCCCTGTCCTTCAAAATCAAACAAGGATGCATTCTCTCCTGCAAATGCTAAAACTGGAACTGAGTTGCGAACCACAGTAACAGCAGAACCTACAAGACCAGTTACCATGGCAGTGCAAATATCAACTCTTTGAGTTGCACCATCTAATGCTTGAGTGGTTGCCAAACAATCAGTTTGTAAATCGATGGTAGCATTACCAGCAGTACCAGCAATCTTTACGATTGTCTCTTGGTTTGTATTTTTAATAATTGTCTTTGTGACAGCCATTTTTATTCCTTAATCTTATTAACTACGTTAAAGAAGTTGTCTTTCGTTTCACGCATATACTCAACAACGTCTTTATGATTTGCCAATAAATTATTTAGTTGTTCTTGCGTTTGTTCATCAATCGCAACAATACTGCCATCTTTTAATTCATAATGAACTTTATTCTCAATAAGAGAATCTAGTTTATTAAGTTTTCTAATTTCTTGAACAACAGGATCTACTGTAAAAATTTTTGAAGAAGCAAGTTCGAGGTATGATTCTATTAATGTATCAGTAACTTTAATATCGTGATGTTCTTTAATAATATTAGCGATACGGTTTTCTGAAATCTCTTCGTATTGTTTTTCTATAATCTCGTCTTCTATCGCTTCTGAGCAGTGTTTATTTTTAATGTATTTTCTTGCTTCTTCTAAACTCGCAAAATCTGTTTGTTCTTTGTCTACAAAAATAGTGCCATCAATACTTTGTATTAAATGACCATAAGAGCGAATAGTAGTATCCGCACCAGAGATAGATTTTGTAAACTGTTTATAGTACATTTATTATTCAGTCTCAGCTGGAGCTTCGGTTTCTTGCTCTACGGCTGGTTCTTCTTGTTGTGCTTTAAACATACTCTGTGCAACTGAAACACGCATATCATCTAACTTCGCTGAAATCTTTTCAGCCATGGTAGCATTAAATGCTTGTTCTGTATCTACTGCATTACCTGTAGCAATTGCTGCAACTAAATCTCTAACTGAATTACTCATACTATATCTCCTTTATTGTTGATTTGGCGATTCTTCGTTTCCGCCCAAACCATTATCCATTAAATGCTGTTGTTGTGCAACTTGAGTTACTGCAGCCAACCTACCTTGCTCGTCTGCTAATTGCATCTGTTGAACTTTATCTTCAGCCATTTCTTTATCCATAATTTCAATTTCTTCGTCAGTTTGCATTAATAGATTCTTGCGAATCCATGCGCTAGAATAGAAACGACCAATATAAGGTTCTACTTGCTGCAAAGCTGTAACTCTCTGCATTAACAACTCATTATCTTTTAATTCAGTGAAATGATTATCTGCTTGATAATCATATTGTATTGCCTGTTCAATCGTCGCCCACTCTTCATTACGAATGATACCTTTAGCAATTAATTGAACACGCAATGCACCACTAAACAGACCAGAAAACTTTTTACGTAAACGAGCAATAAATTTATTAAACTTAATCTCGTCACGAGAAATCTCAGTACTTCTACCAAGAGAGAAACCAGTGGCTGGTTGTAATCTTGATAGAGGAACATTTAATGCTTGATATAATTTAGTTTGGAAATATTGAATGTCAGCAATATCTCCTAAATTTTGTCCACCTGGAAGTGTAGTAATCTCAGTACCTTTACCACCTTCACGACGTGGCATCCAGAAATCTTCCATCATTGATAGATGGCGACGATCGTCACGTGTTTCACCAGTAGTTGCATCATAAACAATTTTATTTCTAAACTTGTTCATAATGTCGTTTACGTATTGTTCAGCTTTTAACTTTGGTAAGTTACCAACATCCACGTAAAACACACGTCTTTCTGGAGCACGTGATATACGGTAAATAACTACCGCATCTTCAATCATCTTTAACTGGTTCGTTGGCTTAATTGCTTTATGCAAATAAGACATCATCATACCAGTATTTTGATCTACCATTCCTGATGGAGTGTAGATAATTGAATCTAATGAAAGTTTAATACCTTGAGTAGTATTCTCTTGAATACCCTTGTCATTATACAGGTAAAACTCTTCATTCTTAACAATTACATCAATACCTTCAGGTGTTCTTTTCTTTTCAACTTTTTTAATTTTGCGAATCTTACGAGGATCCACATAACGCAATTCTTGAATACCTAACTTAGGTTGCTTTGGGTCCAATAAAATATTGTAATAAATTCTTCCATCAATATACCACTGACGGAAGATATCATGTCCCTTGTCATCAAAGTTTAATAAACGAAGAATCTCGTCAAACTCTGTTCTAACTTTACCTTTAATTGACTCGGATAATTTAACTTTATCTAAGTTAATTTTAACTGCTTGGTCATCGGGTTCAGCGATAATCGCTTCATTCACAATATCTTCAATCGCAGCATCACAGTCAGCGTATAGAGAAGTTTCTCTATAGCGACGAATAAGATCGTTTTCATTTTTAACGATCGTATCCATATCCATAACCATTCCATAATAGGAAGTAGCTGAAGTGGATACAACTGTAGAACCATCGTCAGAGATCGGAGTTACTACTGCTCCGATCTCATTTGCTGGCTGCTTGCGTTTTATCTCAAATCCAAAAATTTGCATAATTAAAAACCCTAATTATAAAGTTAAATTGGTAGTGGGAAACTACCGATTGGTGTATCAACGGAAACATTAAGATTGATTCCACCACCCTCAGTTGCATTAGAAGTAAAGTAATTGAATTGGAACTCTACATCAAATTGTTCGATCTGGTTTTGCTGGTCATAATCTAATGCGATTGGACCAATCACTGTTGGGAATGCATCAACGAACTTATAGCTCTTGATGATTGCGCCAGAACGATCTAATTGATGAACTTGTAAGTCTACTTGATAGTCACGTGGATTAGTTCTTCCATCAGTTGAACTATAACTTTGAATACCAGCTTGCCATTGTTCCATAGCATTACGGATATTGAAAGTAGTATCGTTGTAAATCGATACAGTCCATGGTGCGAAATTACGTTCGCCTGCAAAGTTTACTGGGCGACCTTTATAGAGAACTTGAATGTTCTCAATAGTAGAAGCTGGTAACTGAGCAGACTTACATAAGAACTGAGCACGTTGACCAGCTACGACACCTAGTGGTACGTAGCTTGGGAATACTAATTCAACACGGAACTGATTAGGGCGAGCACCGCCACCAATCATTTGCGCTTTGAAATCGCTAATATTTGCCATTTAAATCTCCTTTGTTCTTTCTTTATTTAGTCTCTTAGCCACCGATCTCGCTGAAGTTAATTCCAGAGCGAGCAGCAACGAAGTTAAGAGTAATAAAGTTAATTGAACGTGCTGGCTTAATAAAGATATCAGCAACGAATTCGTTACGGTCAATAACTTCGCCAGTATTGTTAGAGTCATCACACTTAACAACGAAGTCAGTAATACCACGACGACCTTGAACATCACGTAGGAATGGCTCGACTAAGTTCTTGAACTGAGCACGAGTGAATCCATCGTTGAATTCAAACAACTGATACTTAGCAGCAGTTGCAATTGCTTTCTCAAGAACGATAAACAAGCGACGCACGTTAATGCGATCGAATGCAGATGGTTTAGCCAATAAAGTCTTATCGCCGAACAGAACAGTACCATCTCCTGGGAATGTAACAACTGGGTTAACGCCATTCTTGTAAAGATTATCACGATCTGTTTTATCAAGGCTAACTGCCAACTTAACTACGTTTTTAATTTGACCACGATTTAAACCACCTGGAGACCACCATGCATCATTTGTGTAGTCAGTGCGAGCACACAATCCAGCGATGTCGCCATTTAATGGAACATAACGATACTTGTCGTTATAGCGATCATACTGATACTTATAACCAGAATCAAGAACAGCATAAGAAGATGCTGTCAATGCGTTACGGTAAGCAATAGTTTTTGTTACCGCAGTTCCTTGACTGTTTGCGCTAGTAATGATTGAACCATCGGTATCTTCTGGAGAGAAGAAAGCCATACAGTCTTTTCTAGTTTCTACTAAACCAATAATAGCATTAGCAACAGTAACAGAACATTTACCTGCTGGAATTAATGAGATGTCATATGTTGCATCATCAGAGAAAATATTCCATGCTGCAATACGTTGACCATCAGTTGCAGTAAAGTCGTCAATACCACCTGTTAAAGAACGAGTTACAGCTGCAGAGTTTGCGAATGTTGTTCCTGCTACGTCATTACCCCAGTTAGTTCCATTGGTTGGATGATCCATCCACCAGATATACTGTGAGCGAGAATTGATTACGTCTTTGTAGTAGTTGTTAGTTCCATCAAATTTCTTTGCATCGCCTGCTTTTGAAACATATGCAAACTTTTCAAGAATAGTTCCTGGAACACCAGTCCACAAACCATCTTGGTCTAGGACGATGATGTGTAATTCATCGTTAGAACCACCTACGCTGGCTGCTGCATCAGATGTTCCTGGTGCTGTATCGAATTCATTTTTGTATGCCCAAGTAGCAAAACTTGATGAGTCTGCCAAAGAAACTTGTAAAGAGTTACCCAATGTTCCTGGATATTTTGCAGCAAACTCTCCAACAACACCAGCACCATTAACGAATGATGTTAAGTAATCATTTTCGTTATTAATTTTAACACCACCAATTGCAACAGTTGCAGTTCCAGTGGCACCAGTGCCACCACCACCTGTTAATGTAACTGTTGGGGCTGAAGTATAACCAGTACCAGCATTGGTAACTGTGATGCTAGCAACTGTTGTGCTAGAAAGAGTAACTGAACTAACAGTTGCGCCAGATCCGTTACCAGTAATAACAGCAGTTGGAGCTACTGTATAACCTGATCCACCACTTGTAATAGTAATACCAGTAACAGCACCATCAGCAACTTGAACTGTACCAGTTGCAGCAGTTCCACCTGGAGGAGCAGCAAATGTTATAGCTGCAGAAGTATAACCAGTACCACCAGCAGAAAGTGTTGCTGATGTAATAGAGCTACCAGCCATATTTGCAACAGCAGTAGCTTGGACACCACCAGCAATTTGAGGTGCACTAATAGTTACGACAGGAACTGAAGTGTATCCAGATCCAGGTGTAGATGCGATAGCAGTTACAGTACCAGATGGATTTGCAACAGCATTACGATGACTGTCTGTATCAATACGTGCAACCAATAAGTTGTTTGTATAAGATAAGAAGTTTGCTGCTGTGAAGAAAGATGCTGCACTATCGGCAACAGGTTTTCCGAAACGACGAACAAGTTCGGTTTCAGAAGAAATGGTTACAGGTTGAAGTACTGGACCCCACTGGAACACTCCAGCAAAAGCACCAGCAGATGTTGAAACTGCTGGAACAATAGAGGTAAAGTCTTTTTCTACGACTGCAACGCCAGGACTTAATTGAAAAGGCATTGTAATTCTCCTTATTACATGTTATTCTGTTTTGCTTCGAGGAGCACTTGAAAGCACTAAATTATTTATTGAAACTACGATTTCAAAAGTTTAATAGTGGTTTCTCTCTTGTATCCCCATTATCATAGAATCCAAATGGGGTAAGTTCTTCTTCCATCGCTTTAATCTTTTTCTCATACATAATTTGTCTTAGGTTTACATTATTTAGGTCTTTGAAATAACTCGTAGAAGTTAGCCAAGAAAACAGAACCAAAGACATGACCATATCATCATGATACCCCTCATCAGCTTCATAAGAATTGCGTTTTTCTATAAAAGTTGAAATTTCTGATATAATATCAGCGTCTTGTATAATTAGCTTATTTTCCTCAACTAACGCTTTGAAATTATGACAACCAGTTCTTTTAACTTTTTTATCGGTATTTACGCCAAGTTGGGTCTGACCACCACCGAAACCACCAGTAACAGTTTGGAACCCTGTACTTCTATTCACAAAAACTAGATTTTCATATTCTAATTCATGATGCAAAATATATGGAACTTGTTCGCTTGAGTTAATTTCAACTAAAACGAACGCTTGATTAAATTGAGTAGCCACGTGATAAATTACACTTGGATACATCAATGGACTAATATCATTCTTTCGATATTTACCTACAAGTCTATATGGGACTTCTGTAATATCGACAATAGTGAAAGCAGAATAATCTCCACCAACACCTTTCGCTGTATCCGCTACCAAAACATACGTATGTCCTTCTTGCGGATTTTCATATAGATCTAAACCATCTTTGCTGAATACTGGAACTGCAACTGACATCTTTGCAATAACATCAGCATTGACTAAAGTTAAACTAGAACCAAGGAATTTACATAAAACCTCTTGGTTATATTTTAACTCGCCGAGCATGGCTTTTTGCTCAGCTGCCCATTTATCATCACGACCTGGAATCTTCCAGTAAGGAATGAATAATGGAACGAAACCATTTCTACCATTCTCAGCATCATTCCAGAATTTCCAGAAATGATTATAACCAAGCGGAGTAGAACTTAAAAGAATCTTTGTCGTTTCACCAGCAGAAATCGTTGGGTAAACTGACGTAAAGAATTCTTCGGCAACTGTATTTGGAATAATCGCAGTTTCGTCAACATAAAGTAAGTTAACAGATTTACCACGAATACCAGATGCAGATGTTGCAGCAGTAAATACTTTACTGCCATTTTCTAATTCAATGTCACCCTTGTTCCAAGTAGTAACACCTTGTTGCAACCACAATGGTAATCCTTCATACATCAACTGATAACGAGATAAAACTTCTCGAGCAGCAGTTGCTTTGTTTGCAAGAATAGCAACTGTCTTATTGTCTTGGAATACAGTATACCATAAAATATAAGCAGCTGAAGTAGTAGTTTTACCCTGCTGTCTTCCTTCCATAAGAATCACTCTTCGATTCTCATGAATTACTTTAACTTTTTCTTTTTGGCAATCGTATAACTTAAAAGGTATTAAACCTTTATCAAGAGAAACAATTTGACAGTAGTTCTCTATAAAATAAATTGGATCTTCACGACACTTTAAATACTCTTGAATATTCTCTGGAGTGAATTGAACTGTTACTCCAGCAGCTTTTAAGTTCGCATTAGCATTATAAATTTTAACCATGATTAAAAATTATCTTCCCAACTCTCAGAAGATACTGTAGCAGTGGCAGGATCGCCCTCTGCAACGTAGACTCTATTTGGGTTTTGAAAATTCTCGTTTTGCCCGACATTGGCATTAACTTGATTAATAACACCTTGACCAGAAATTGGACCGAACAGGCTAGTTTTCATTGTAAAGTTTAATGTGTGAGTCACAAAACGTCTTGTCTGAAAATCTCCATCATAATCATCTTGAACTGAAACACTATTTAAAATTACAGGAACATCCAAAACGATATTCATATCCTGAACTGTTTTAACTGCCAGTGTATACTCAGGTGTAAATGTTGGAAGAATTTGCTCAATAATTTGCAATCCATCTTCCTGTGTTTTAGTCAATACATATAATGCTATATCAATGTTATATGGAACAGGTGTATAAACATAGTTTAGTGATTCTAAACCTGAACCGCATGTAATCTTTTGCATACGATTAACTTTTCTAACTGAATCGTAAGTATACCCAGTAATCTCGAAAGACATACGTGGTAATGTTGTATATGTATTATTTTTTAATTCTGGGTCTTGTTCAATACGAACTAACCATTTTTCTTTTGGTGCGTAAGCCAATGGAACTTGCACACGTTGTACTGTAGTTCCGCTTACTGAATCACCCTCTTTGCGATCAATATAAATGTCGCTAAACAATCTTCCAAAAGCAACTATACTTTTGCGAATGATTCCGTGATAATATACACTTCCACTTAACATTATTGAACCTCACCGAATGGATTTGACTCAGAAAATAATATATCTGATGCTTCTTCTTTAAATGTATTGTTATCACCAAATGAATCTGGTTTATCAATATCTGCTTCAATAACTGCAGTCGCTGCAGCACTAGAACCACCACCACCAGAAAATGCTATTGCAGGTGCAACTTGATATCCAGTTCCACCATTAGTTACATCTACACGAATAACTTTACCTGCAGTAGTTCCACTTCCGAGAACTGCTGTGGCTGTTGCACCTGTTCCAGTTCCAGAAGTAATAACAACTGTTGGTGCTGTTGTATAACCAGAGCCTTGCGCAGTTACATTAATGGATTTAACATACCCAAATGCACTTCTTGTAGTATTGGTGCTGAATGTTTTTAATGACTCGAATGCATCAACAGCTGCAAGACCAGTATCAATTCTCTCAGAACTATATTGGAACAATTCAACTTGTAGCTTATATACATATAACTTACCAAGTTGATAGAATGGATCTTGGTGTTGAACGAACTTAACTTCGAACAATCCTTTTGATAGTGGGAAATAAATTAGATCACCCTCGCATGGACGACTTGGTAGAATGGTTGCTCCGTAGCGACCAATAAACTGTTCCCAACGACGTCTTGCAACAACAAGAGTTGCAGACTGTTCCATCATTAAACCAAACTTCTGAATGAACGCACCTTGCCCAGCAAAGTTATCCACGTTTTCAAAATACATTTCTACAGGAAATGCACTCTTAAATTCTGATAGGCGATCTTCGCCCAACACATCATCTTTTGAAACTAAAGTTCTTGGAATATAAAAGACCTCTTGCCCATAAATGCGCAGAGACTCGATGATCAGATCTTCTACTAGATGCTGCTCATTTCTTGTTCCATGAGAAAAATAAACATTAGTTGTAGTCATGTTATCCTAGGAAAAAATCAAGTGGAGCAGATTTATTTTGCAATTCGTCTTCCAACTCTTTAATTTCTCCTACTGCTTCGTCATACAATTTATCGCCATCCAAAGTGACACCACCTGGAAGCTGAATTCCTGAAAACTTTTTAATGTTTGTTGCCCACTGCTTTTTAAATAGTGCAGTAACATATTTCTTTAACCATGATTCATTCCATGCTCTTGAAAACTCATTTGGGTCTAAAGCACGATATGCTTCGCAAACAATAATGTTTCCTTCTTTTACATCAGTTCCCCACTTCAAATCTATATTTAATCTATTCTGAAGACGATTAAATCTAAACATCTGTGGACCATTTAGTTCCATGTCCAATAACGCAATATGCGCCATTACAGTTTTGTAATAGATGATTGAGGTTGAGGTTAAATCGTATAGGTCGTGTAAACGAAGTTGATATTGAATATCAAAAAGACTTTTAGATGAGGATGTTTGTGAAATTGGGATTACACGTGTGATTCCATATACTGCATCAGCAATAGGAATATATTGATTTGTAATATCGGTTGCAGTGACAGTATGCTTTAGATAAACTCGCTCAATACCATCGTAGTGATATAATTTCCAGTATTCTAACGCTTCATCGATACGATCTTCTAATTGATCATCGTCTACGTTAATTTCCAATACTGGAGCACCCAATGCTCTTAAACAGTAATCTCTTAACCCCTGTCTAGAAGTTACTACTGCCATTTTACTCTCCTAGTTTTGCTTTTAATGCATTAACCTCAGCAGTAAGTTCTTGAACAGCTTTAATTAAAACAGAAACCATTTGTCCGTAGTTAACAGTTTTGTAACCATCGCTTTCACCAACAAACTCTGGTAACACTGCTTCTACTTCTTGCGCAATCAGACCAACCTCATGGTTGGTGTTTCTGTCATATTTAACAGAACGTAATTGTAAAACTTCTGCAAGACCATATGAAGAATCTTGAATATTAGTTTTTAATCTTTGGTCAGAAGAAGTTTGGAAAGAACCACCAGTAATTTGTCCAGACGCAGTTAATCCACCAGTAATACCAACATCACTACTAAATGTTCCTGTTGTATGTGTTGCAGGACCACCAGAAATCCCAGATGATGAACTAATTAAACCAGAAACAGAAAGAGTAGAACTTAAAGTAGTTGCTCCAGTAACACCGAATGTTCCACCAACAGTAGAGTTACCAGTACCGATAATTCCACCAAGACGTAGATTATCATAAGTTACTCCAGTAAAGTCATATGTATTACCTGGAGCAGCTGTAGTGTTAGAGAACAATCTCCATTCACCAGAAGATGCTTGTTTAATCAAACCAGTTTTCTTACCACCAGAAGAAACATATGCACCAATAATACCGATATCGATTGAGTTGCCAGTATTATCTGAAGCCAAATACAACTGTGGAGTTGTAACAGTAAGTGATTGGCTACTTGTTGTAGTTGTAGTACCTGTAACAGATAAGTTACCTGAAATAGTTAAATTGCCACCAACGAATGCTGCACCAGCAATACCAACACCACCATCTACAACCAAAGCACCATCAGTTGTAGAGGTAGCTGCTGTAGTATTATAAACACGAAGTCTTGTTCTATTCCACTGACCAGCTTGTTGAGCTGCATTACCTGCTGCATTTTGTACCCAGAAATCTAAGTCTCCGTTTGCAGCACCAGCAGAAGTTTCCGCAAGAATGTAAGTATATGCGTTTACAGATTTAACACCACCGAGAGATGACCACGCACCAGATGAATAACCCTCAAATGTAGATTGAGTAGAGTTATAACGAACCATACCAGCTGCAGGAGAAGTAGGACGTTGAGCAGTAGTACCAACTGGTAGAGTCCAATGACTAGTTCCTGTAGCAGCTAGAATGTTTAAACCAGCAAGAGAAGTAGAAGAACTACCAAGATCGATAACGGTAGAACCGATTGTTACGTCAGCAGTTGCCCAACCTGGAGCATAACCAGCTCCGTTTGACTTCAAGAATGTTCCTGATGCACCAGCAGTAATAAACGTAGTTAATGATGAGTCTTGCTGAATGACCAACTGTCCAGCAGAACCACCTGCCACGTTTGTAGCAAAAGTTGCATTAACAGCAGTACCAGTTTGTAGACCAGTAGAGTTAATCCATGATGGACCAGAAGTACCACCTGAAATTAAAACTTGGCCAGAAGTACCTGCAGCAGATAATTGGATACCACTAGCAGTTCCATAAGCAACAGCACCAGCAACTGGAGTAATAGCAGTATTTGTTCCACCGTATTGCAATGAAACAGGGCTACCATTCCAAACAGAACCAGTACTAAATGTTTTATTCAGTACTGTTTGCGTTGCGTTTGTTGTTAAAGCAATAGAACCACCACCAGCAGTTACGCCATCGTGAATTCTAAGAGTTTTAACATCAGTGTCGTATGTGAGTTCTCCGACTGCGCCAGTAAACGCATTATTCTGAGTAGTTGTACCTCTTCTAAACTGTACTTGTGTTGCCATGGTTTTCCTCTAATTTTCTTATATTTAGGCTTGGGCTTCTGTCCAGAATAAGTTTACGTTCACTTTAGCATTACCAGAACCTAAGTTTTTAACTACTACGGCTAAAACGTCTGGACCATCAGGGTAGTTACTATAACCACCAATAGCCGAGTTTGATAATTCTTTTAATTTGGTTAAGTCAATCTCTGCAAATCCTCCTGGAGGACCAAGAGTTGAGAAAATCTGTTCTCCTGGAGTTGCTTCAGTTGTAGTACTTGTGGAAATCTGAGCAAAAGAAGGTTGTGAACCTAAAGCTGCTTGGTTTACGTTTTCCCATGATAGAGTAGAAGCATCAATATTACCTGGATTTAACATACCAAATACTTGAACAGATTGGTCAGTAGTAATCTGCAACTTTTCTAGCAATAATTGAGAACGATTGATTAGATCTCTATCCCCAAAGTCCCCAGCAATAGAATTGGAAACTGATGGAGCTAATCTAATAAAAAATACTGATCTTGTTTGTCCTGTATTAATTGTATTTGATAGAGAAGCATAGTTAAAGTAGTAACCACGATCGGTATCAAAATTTCCGTCCATAATATATGAAGAACCCCAGTGGTTAATTAGTGGTGAACAAGTCACGCTAATTAAGCCAACACCTTGCTGACCAACACCATAACTATGAGGTAATGCTGGTCTTCCAGTAAAAGTTCTATTCAATCCACCAACGAATTGAGTAATACTACCACCTCGAGTACAACCAGTTAAAGTGTTTCCAGTTTTACCAGTATATGGGATTAATTCTCCTTCAACAGATACAACTCCACCAGTAGAAGGATATCTAGAAGCATCTTTTAATGAAATTGTAGTTTGCGTAGCATCCATTGCTTCTGCTAGTGTTGACCCACTAATTTCATTAATAACTTGGTATCGAATAGTTGAGTTACCCGTACGCATATATGCTTCATCATTAATGTTATTCTGTTTCATTCTATGAACTGGAATCATGTTGCCATCTGATCCACGAATCATCCAGTCAATAAATCCAGCACCATACCAAGAAAATTGAATTCCAATCATCTGCATTTTTGCTAAATTAACTTTGTATCCCGATTCTCCAGTTCCATCAATTTTATCGATATTAAACTGAGATTGTGGTACACGAACATCTCGAACTACAGTGTATTTAACTTTTCCTGTTGTATTAATACCACGATATGGAGGATTAATAGTTAATGCAGTATCACTACTAATAGAAGCAACTTTATACATCATACCACGAATAACAATATTATTACCAGCACGTAACTGTTGTGTAAATCTACTATTAGTTCCAGTAACTGATTGAGATCCAGGAGTACAAGTTACAAATCCTGATAATTGATAAGTAGCTGAACGCTTACCTACAGCTAACTGTTGCCCATCAAATTCCCAATAAACTCCGTTTTGATCATCAAATGGACCGCAGCGAACAGTAGAACCATGCCAACCGACAACTGATACACGTGGTAAATCAGTTAAAATGGTATCAGCTGATTCTAATGTATTAGATGCTGAATATGTAAATGTTTGTTCGTTAATAATCGAAGTGATACCATACGTACCATTGTATCCTTCAGTAATAACACCTGATATAGTAACAGTCGATCCAACCTGACAACCATGGTTTGTTTCACAACTTACTGTTACTACAGAACCTGGAGCAGTACCATTGGCTGAAATTTGATCGAGGTTATGCACTGGACAAAACAATACACCAGAAGTAAACATAACACCCTTACCTGACTGGTAACGCATGTATTTTTTAGTTTGACGAATCGCAGATGCTCCATTAGAAGGACTAAATGGTCCAAGAATAATACCACCATCAAATGGTCTATGAATAGAAATTGCGTCTGAACGAACGAAAACTTTTGCAGTTAATCCCGTATTAGATACTGCTCCGCCTACTCGTGCAGTAAATGTAAATGTTGTAGGATTTATAATTGTTTCTAAAAACCAGTTTCCTGACACAAGATTATGGTTTGTTCCATTGGAAGTCACAATTACGCTAATAGGAGATCCTGGAATTAAACCATGATTAGCAGAAAGAGTAACAGTAATTTTAGATGGGTTTACCTGATCACTAACAACGCTAATTACTGGTAATTGAGCACCTGCATAAAAACCACCACGACGACCGTATGTTGCACTACCAGCTAAACTTTGACCATTGAGTCCAACAATACCCTTAGCAAAATATGTAAATGTTGTAGAATTTGGAACTGAGTTAATAATAAATGCACCTTCAGCACGTGCATAACTTGCAACGACAGCAAGTCCGTGCAGAATAACTGGATCGCCGACCGCTAATCCGTGTGGTGCCGAACAAGTAACTGTAATGATAGAAGGGGTTGCTCCATCAGTTGTTACATTAGTGATAAACAAATCCAATCCAGGTTTTTCGAAGATACCTGGAATATTTCTAATAGAAGAATAGTTTTGCCATTTTGTAGTTTGTAGACCATACTCAAAGTCAGCGTCAATCATTGCCTGAGGGTTTGCAATACGCATACGCTCAATGGCATCAGTACCAAAGAAGTATGGTTTAACAATAGTGCCTTGATACGCTGGAGCATCTGTATAAATTGCAAGAGAATGCGAAGATAACATCTCTGATGTGTCTTTATTCAGAGTAATAGTTGTTACTCCATCAAATGCCGTATTAAACGTATCAATATCATCTGGGTTAAACGATACTGTGGCACTTCTTGTAGGATCACCTAGAGCATAGATATTTTCTTGAGTAGTTTTATTTGTAATAACCAGTAGTTGGTTCAAATCAACTTTACCTGGAATTTTAATTGTGCCTTGGTTAACACCACCTGGAGTGAAGATGTATTTTTCTGATAATTGACGAGCCATAGTTTATCCTTTAGAATCCAAAAATAATAGAGTAAGCAATATAATCTGATTTAACAGACTGATCCAAGTTATTCAATGATACAATACCATCCAAGCGTAATTGTCCCATATCATAAACGAAGTAAGCAAGCTGAGTGACAGTTCCTAAATCTTCAGTTATACCTATAACTGGGTCACTAACTTCTCCCAAATCACTCATTGCTTGTGGGGCGAAAACGGCAGAAGCTACCGCAACATCATTGTTCGCATTCACCCATTGCGAACCATTAAACTTAAGAACTTGCTGAGCAACTGGAGAGTTAATTACAACATCGTCCAACCCATCAAGTGTAACAGTTGGTGCAGGAACATTAATAACACCAGTAGTAGAGTTATAAGTTGCGCCACCAGAAACGCTAATCGCAGCTCTTGCTCTTGCGTCTGTAAAGTATTTATTCGTTCCTTCAGAGAGGTCTGAAGTGGATTTTAATGCTAAACGATTGTCAAATGCAGTGTTAGCACGTGTAGTTGTAAAGTAAAGGTTTGTTGTACCTTCAGCAACACTATCTGTAGTTGGAGTTGTATAACTAACAACACCAGTAGTTGAATTATAAGATAAATTACCACCAGCACTAATAGCACTTCTTGCTCTGGCTGTAGTAAAATATAGATTAGTACCTTCTGCTACATTGGTAGTGGACTTAGTGCCCAACCATGTATCTGCAGTAGAACTAAAATCAGCAGTATTTAATTTTGTTCCTACTAAAGTAGTTAACGTAGTCGCATAGTTTGGATCATTACCGATGGCAGTTGCCAACTCTTGTAATGTATCTAATGTAGCAGGTGTTGAACCAACTAAGTCTGCTACCTTTGTATTAACATAAGTTTGCGTAGCAATAGTGGATGTATCTACAGCGATTGCACCAGTGCCACTGTTATAAGAGATACCAGTCCCACCTGAATGTGCAGCTCTTGCTCTAGCATCAGTATAGTAAAGATTTGTTCCTTCAGCAATATCTGAAGTTGTTGCTTGAGCACCTACTGTTGCACGACCTTTTGTGTCAACAGTAATTTTGGTATATGTTCCAGCTCCAATACCTGTTGCTGCCAATGTAGCATTGGTAATATCTGAACCAGTAGTTCCTGATAAAGTTAAATCACCACCAGTGACAGCAATAGAACTAGAAGGAATGAAAACTGCAGTTGTAGAAACTCCTGTTACCAAACCTTTAGCGTTGACTGTAATTGTTGGTATTGCAGTAGAAGAACCAAATGTTCCAACATTACTGTTTACTGTTGCTAAAGTTACAGAAGTTGTTCCACCAGTAGTACCTGTTCCAGAAACATCACCACTTAAAGTTATTGCGCCAGAAATTGAAGCAGTAGAAGCTAGAGTTACACGACCCTTTGCATCAACAGTTAAAACAGGAACTGCAGTTGAAGAACCATAAGTTCCAGCAGTTACACCTGATGCTGCTAAAGTTAAAGCAGAAGAACCTGCTGTCGAAGTTGCGTCACCAGAGAATGCTGGTAAACGTGATGCGGAAAGTGTTCCGCTAGAAATGTTCGATGCGTTTGTTGTATCAGTTGTAGCTGAAGCAGCAAGACCAGAAATTTTAGAAGATGCAATCGCAGCTGTTGCGCTAATGTCAGCGTCAACAATAGTGCCATTGGCAATCATCGCAGAAGTAACAGTACCAGTATCTCCAGTAGTTACTATAGTTCCATCTACGTCTGGAATAGCCAGAGTTCTTGTAGTTGCGCTAGTGATACCAGATAACTGGAACTGCAGTTTCTTAGTTGAGTCAGTTTCATCAACGAAGAATGTTGTACTGTCTGATAAAGACTTATTAGTTAAAGTCTGAGTGCCAGTTAAAGTTGCTACAGTAGAATCAATAGCAATAGTTACTGCTGCAGAACCATTGAAAGATGTTCCAGTTAAACCAGTGCCGATCGTTAATGCATTAGTTGTAGATGCAGTAACTACTGTATTTCCACCAAGAGAAACTGTTTGTCCGTTTACTGTTACTGTGCTATTTGTTAGTTTTGAATTTGCAATAGAACCAGCAAGCATTGCATTGGTTACAGTTGCAGAATCGCCAGTAGTAACAACAGTTCCAGTAGTAGCTGGTAAAGTGATAGTTGTTGAACCTGATGTGGCAGGTACTTGAACAGTTACACTTCCAGATGAAGAACCATTAATTACTAGAGTTTTACCTGATGCCAGTGCTAGATGTTCAGAAGAAGTCCAAGCTCCAGTTGCTGACACCCAGTTAAATGTTTTGTCAGTAGTACCCTTAAGAGTAATACCACCACCATCTGCAGTGGCATTTGATGGGCTAGCGATAGAACCCAACTCAATGTTTTTATCGTCAACTGTTAATGTTGTTGAATTAACAGTGGTAGTTGTTCCGTTGACAGTTAAATCGCCACTAACAGTTAAGCTACCAGCTGTTATCGCTCCAGTTGCAGTAATAGCAGCGAATACTGGAGAAGATGTTGATGATATATCTTGAGCAGTAGCAATTACACCAGTACTACTGCTATATGTAATACCTGTTCCAGCAGAAACTGAAGCACGTGCACGAGCAGTTGTAAAATATTGATTAGTACTACCTTCTGTTAAATTGTCAGTAGTCTTTGCACCAAGAGCAGCGTCAAATCTATTTTGAGTGTAATATAGATTAGTTCCTTCTGCCAAGTTAGTTGTTGATTTCGCAGCGAATGCAGAATCAAATCTTGCTTGAGTATAGTAAAGGTTACCACTTTCTGAAATATCAGCAGTAGTTGCATTCGATGCTGCAGTTACAAGACCTTTACCATTTACTGTTAGTTTGGTGAATGTTCCAACATTAGAATTGACAGTTGCAAGACTTAATGTTGTAGTAGTTCCTGTAGTACCTGTTCCAGAAACATCACCTATAAATGTTAAAGCACCTGAGATTGCTGCAGTCCCAGCTAAAGTTACACGACCATATGTATCAATGGTTAGTACTGGAACTGCAGTTGCAGAACCATACGAGCCAGCAGTTACGCCAGAAGCAGCAAGAGAAACTGTTGATGCAGTAGAACCATTGTATGCTGCACCAGTTAAACCAGTACCAATTGTTAGGGTCGCTAAGTTAGAACCAAGAGCAATACCAGAAATTGTTGAATTGGCTAGCTTTGAGTTGGCAATCGCCCCAGAAGCTACGTTACTAAAATTTACTTTGGCTAACTCATGGCCACCTGCACTAGTACCATCATGCATGTGTAAAGAATTATTTGTGGTGTTGACTGTTACCTCACCGAGTACACCTGTGAATGTACTATGTTGAGAATGAGTACCACGTCTTAATTGTATTTGAAGTGCCATTCTTTACCTTTAAACTATAGTTCCTGCGTCTACCATTGCAGACATATTTATAGATTCTGTAATCAACCCTGCGTCAACAACAGGAAATCCTCCGCTACCTGCAACAGCAGCCCAAGATAAATTGGAGCCATCAGTAGTTAAGTATTTACCAGCATTACCAGTTTGAGATGGCAATGTTGTTCCTTCAGATCCACCAGATAACAGGTTAGATCCAACACCACCAGTTGCTGCAGATAAATCAATAAATGCGCCACGATTTGACCCACCACTTTCAAAAAATCTAATCTTATTTTGAAAGATGTCAATTGTAACGCTTGTAGAAATTGTTGTATTTGTTACTGGTTTGTTTAGGGTAATCTCACCACCCTCATCGCCAGAAGAATAATTGCTTACTAAATTTTGCCCAGCAGTAATATTACCTGTTGCGGATAATGAAGTGAACGCACCAGTTGATGGTGTTGTAGAACCGATCGGTGTATTATCGATCGTGCTATTATTTAATGTTTTATTTGTTAAGGTATCTGTGGCTGTAGATGCACCAAATAATTGAATTACATTTGACGAATCTTTAAAATACAGTTTCCCATCAGCGTAGTTAAGTGCTAACTCGCCATAATCTAAATCTGCAGATTGTGGGATCTTTCCTAGTACGGAAGACTTTTTTAACTTAACCGTATTGGCCATTATTTACCTTAAAAAAGGACAACTCAATTTTGAAAGAGGGATAAAAATCCCTCTGTTCTTTTGCTATTTAGTATGTTCCACCATCTACGTCACCGTAGACTAAAGTAGTTCCATTTGATTGTAGAACTTTACCTGAAACTCCAACACTCAATTTACTTAGTGTAGATGCACCAGAAGCAACTAACAAATCACCAACAGAGTAACTTGATTGTCCAGTACCACCATAAGCACCAGCGATTGTAGTACCTTGCCAAACACCAGTAGAGATAGTTCCTAAAGTAGTGATAGAAGATTGACCAACATAAGTTGATGCAATATCAATACTGTCAGCATTAACAGTAATTCTGTTTGTAGTTCCTACAACATCTAGAACACCAGAAGTGAATGTTAAACCAGCACCAGCAACTGTAGATGCAAGAGTTACAGTATCATCAACGATTGCGATACCTGTTCCAACTTGAACGTCAAACTGGTTACCATTCTTGATAAGACCAGCACCAGCTGCAATATTGTTGGTAATCGAGAATAAACCGAATGTTAATGGAGATGTTCCAACTGTCAATGTTCCAGTTGAAGTTAATACCCATCCAGTCGCTGCTTGAGTATTACCTTCTTCAACGAAAGTGAATAAACCAGAAGTGACTTCAGCATTAGCATCTGCATCAGAAGAACGAGTCCACGCACCATTGGCAACAATGTAGATACCGTTCTGTGATGCAGTGGTTTGATCTTTAACGAGAACACGATCGCCAGAAACAACAGCAATTCCGTCAATTGTTTGTGTTCCAGAAAGTGTAATGTTTCCAGTAGTAGTAACACGAACTGACTGTTTAACATCAAGACCAGAACGAGCAGCATCAACGTAGTTTTTAGTTGCAGCGTCTTGAGGGTTTACTGGATCAGCAAGACCAGTAATAGTATTACCACTCATCGCTAAGTTAGAACTTAGAGTAGTATTTCCAGCTACAGTTAATGTTCCTGCAATAGCAGTATTACCTGATGTTGCAGCAACTGTAAACTTATTTACATTAATTGCTAGATCACCAGTTAATCCAAGAGTGCCAGCGATTTGAGTATTACCAGTTGAAGCAGAAACAGTGAACTTGTTGGTGGCAACATCAAAGTTACCCAATGAAGAAACTGTGCTAGAGAATGTAGCAGCACCAGATACATCAAGAGTTGTAGAGAAATTACCAGAAGTAGCACTTAATGCAGCAAGAGTTGTTGCTCCAGTTACACCAAGAGTGCCAGCGATTGCTGTATTACCAGAAGTGGCAGCAACTGTAAACTTATTGGTTGCAACAGAGAAGTTTCCTGCAACGTCTGCAGTACTTGAGAAAGTCGCTGCTCCAGTTACACCTAAAGTTGAACTTAGTGTAGTGGCTCCACCAACACCTAAAGTATTGTTTAGGTTAGTTGCTCCAGTTACACCTAAAGTTCCAGCTATAGAAGTATTACCAGATGCTGCAGTAACTGTAAACTTATTTGTATTTACAGCAAAGTCGCCATCAGTTGATAGGTTGCTAGAGAAAGAACCAGTTGTAGCACTTAATGATGCTAAAGTTGTAGCACCTGTTACACCGAATGTTCCGCCAACAGTAGCGTTACCTGTTATAGAAGCAGAAGCAAGAGTTGATGCTCCAGCTGCTAAAGCTCCGTTAAGTGTTGTATTACCTGTAACAGTTAAAGTTCCACCAACAGAAGCATTGTTGCTAACAGTAGCAGAAGAAAGAGTTGTTGCTCCAGCAGATAATGTTCCTGAGATAGAAGTGTTGCCAGTTGCAGTATCAACTAAGAATTTAGTTACTGGAGTAGCAGCACCATCAGTGATGCGGAAATATTCAGTTGCTGGTGATGTAGAGCCAGATAGAGTTAAACCTTGATTAAACTGAACACTACCGATATTTAAATCAGTACCTGCAATACTTAAATTGCCACCGATGAATACGTCACCAGCAATACCAACACCACCATCAACAACTAACGCACCAGTAGTAGTGCTGATTGAAGAAGTAGTTGCATTAATATTAACAGTTGCAATTTTAGAATCAATGTCTAGACTATCTGTGTCTAGAGCCATGGCAATAGTGCCATCTGTATAGAATCTTAGTGTATCGTCAGAAGCACCTGGAGTTGATTCTGCAGTGATGTATGTTAAACCATCAACAGAACGAACGCCACCTAATGATGACCAGTTTGAACCTGAATATCCTTCGAAAGAAGTAGTATCAGTATTGAAGCGAATTGCGCCAGCGTAAGCAGGAGTAGTTCTTTGCGCTGTAGTACCAGCAGGAATCATCATCTGGTTTGTACCAGCGATTCTTACAATTGCTGTAGAAGAATTTGGAGCGATAGTAATATCGCCACTTACTGCGCTAATTGTGTTTGGAGCTAAATCACCGAACGCTAAGCCACCAACTAAGAACTTGTCAATCTTACCTGAGTTATCAAGGATAACTGCTTTACCACTTAAAGTAGACCAAGATCCTGGGGTTCCAGATAATAAGTCAGTGTAGAATTTACCACCGATAATTTGCTGCGGTGCGCCACCCGATACTTCAGTACCGAAACCAATGTATAATTTACCTGAGCCAGATGAGTAGGCTAACTCACCATCTCCCAATATCGCTGGAGCGGAACTTCCGCTCGAACGCTTAATTCTGATTATTGATGCCATCTGTTATTCTCCATTTTAATAATACCCACCTTCCATGTTTTGCGCATCTAAGGTGGTTGAGGCGGTCCATTTTTGAGTTGTTTCTCTGTAAATCAATATTGACCCAGTTACTTTGCCATTTGTGGTAACATCAACGTCTGCAATATTAGACATTGATTCTACTACAGCTGGGTTAGCCAAATTGGTATTGGAAAGAACGATTGTGCCTTCTGATACTGCAACTTGTAACGCATCATCAGGCTGAACTATTGCTACTGTGTCTGCCATGCTTATCTCGTTATTTCTGGGGTTACCGTTACGATTCCTTCTATGACCCTTGTTTTAGTTCCTGATGGGGATGTTATTTCTACGTCATATAACCATCTTCCAGCTGGTATAGCCGAAGATTGGGTATTGTTTAACTGAAGACGAACCTTGCCATTTGCAGCGTCATAAAGAGATGTTGTGAAGTTATATACGGTGGAAGATGAGTAAGATTTTCTCATCTGAGACGCCACGCTATAACCAGTCAGATTCAATGGTTGTCCGTTAGTAGCTGCCACAGTAATGATTGTACTGTAGTCAGTTCCAGCGTCTACAAAAAGGTTGCTAACAGTTGCCATCCTAGGGATCCTAAATTGCTTTTCTTCAATTATTTATCATATTTAGAAACGCTAAATACAATTGTATAAATACTTTTTAGCTGCGAAGCGATAATTTTTAACTCATGGAGATAGCATGGAAACTACCCAAAACACCCCAGAAGTCAATAAACTTGTAACAGAATCTTTCTCAAAAGAATTGTTCCCAACACAATTTCGAAGTTTTGATATAAATCCTACAATGATGGATGATTTAACCTTTAGCGATCAAGATTTTATTGACTTGGTTAACGCATGTTCTACGAACGTAACTACGGATTTGATGTTCACAGAAGATAACAAATATGTAGAAAAACTCAAAGAAATCGTTTACACTATTTGCCAAGATCTTCCAGAATTTAATAATGAGATGCAATATACACCTGTTATTATTGGGTCTAATGCTCTATTCCAACAAAAACTAGAACACATTCCATTACATGCATATGAGCATGTTCCATTAGTATTCACGTTCGTTCTTCATACAGGAGATTACACACCTCCAACATATTTTGCAGACCCACGTGGTGGGGTAACTACAACACGTCAGCTAGTTGCCCAGAATTTAGTTTCAACTGCATTCCAAATCAAAGGCAGATTCGGTGAGGTTTTTGTAACTCCTGGATATTTGATGCGTTATACAGAAACTAATCTAGATAATCAATCTTATGTCACTTTAAATATTAAAGTTGGGTTCGGTCGTTAATCCTACTTTGATTAACAAAAGATGTCGGTGGTAATTTAAAGACACTGTAATCTTCTAATAAAAGCAACCAAGTCGGATCGGGGTTTCCTAAATTGGAAACCCCTTTTGGTTTATACCAAGCATAATGGCTATCGCCACTCCACTCTTCAATCAACTCTCTCATAACCCAACGATGTGTTAATGGGTTTCCAACTTCTTTAGTGAATGGTTCTTTTGTAGTAATCACATAACGCTGAAAGTCATCAGTGTTAAAAAAGTGATACTGATTATCTTGCTGACTAGTGCTAACACGTGTTGCGAATTCAGCAGTATACCAGTCTAAATTAAAAATAAACCACCAACGCAAATCTCTTAAAGTTTCAATTTTCTTTGGACTTGCTTTAATGCACGGTAGCATAAACTCATGCAATTCTGGATCGATGTATTTTGTATAATCGTCCAGTGGATCTGGTCCGTTAAACTGATGATGAAAGAATGATATGTTCGTTTTTACTGAAGGGTTAACTGAGAAATTATCAGTTGGTCCAAATAATTGATTGCCAAAAAATCCAGTAACAAATATCTCATCTTCTGAGCAGTCATCAAAATCTCTACTTGATGAAACTTTAATTTTTACTTGCACACCTTTGGGAATAATTCTTTTCTCTAAGAAGTCACCAGATTCAAGTATCGAAGTATATGTTCCATAAACAGTAATTTGACTTGGATCATTGGCAAAATGCAATAACGCACATAACACCAAAGTGCTATCAATTCCTCCGCTCCAGACTACGTTTATACGTTTGCCCATAGCCAAGAGTTCTTTACTTCTTTCCTCTACGCATTGCGCAAAAGATTTATTAAACCCATCTACGTTTGGTATTTGTAACAGTCCAGGTTTAATGTTTAAATAATGCGGGATAGATCCTGTCCTATCATAAACATTGTTTAGATTCATTTTATGTTTATCATAAAAATAAAATAAATCTCTGTCTAAAAGATGCTCGCCCAAAATGCTAGGTTGTTGGTCAACAACTTGCTTAACAAACCCGACATTGTAAAATAAAATTTGCTTCATATAATCCCCAAATGAAAAAGGGGATGCCTAAACATCCCCTTACATAATGTATTTAGACAGTATTACTGTAGCTTGATTTTTTCTACTAGACCTGGAGTGAAGTAGTCAGCATACATGTCATATACTTTAGAAGTAACTTCTTTAAACTTCTGTTCTTCTTTTTCAGACATCTTAACAACCTTAACACCTTTTGCTTCGCATTCTGCAAGGATGTTTGGAATGTCAGCAACAGACTCACGACGCTCTTTACGTGCTGCATTAAATGCTGCAGTAGAGATAATCTCTTTAGTCTCTGCGTCAAACTGAGCCATCCAGTCTTTGTTAACAATAATAGAAGTCAAGAACAAGCTGTGAGCAGTGTCGTTAACATACTTGAATGCTTCGTTTTGCTGTAGTGGGAAAATGCGAACGTAAGTTGATTCACCTGCGTTGATAACACCTTCTTTAGCAGCTCCATTCATTTCTTCTAAAGCGATACCTGGATAAGTATTTGCGCCAAGTAATTTGAAAGTATCGATTGCAACTGGAGAACGGCTAGTACGAACTTTCTTAAACTTCCATGCGTCTACAGTGTCAGCTTTAAAGTTTGCTGGAACTACACGATAGCCACCAGAGTAAGTGAAAGACATAGCGTGAATATTAGAATTCTTGCTTACGTCAGCTAACAATTGAGTACCGATCTCACCTTCCAACACTGCGTCGGCGTGCTGGTGATCACGGAACAAGAATGGTAGATCTAATGCGTTTAGATCTTTGTTGTAGTCTGCCAACCAAGTAGTGTAGATGTGGCTCATTTCGATAGTGCCATCATTGATCATCTGCATCAAATCGTTCTTGGTGATTGTCTTACCTGCGTTGTACTTCTCAGCATAAGCAGTTAAAGATAGAACTTCGATGTCAAATTGACCATTAGTTTTCTCATTAACTTCTTTAGCGAACGACTCAGCTACCTTAAGAAATAGCCCGATTGGCTCGTGGGCGATAACCCATTTTACGTGCTTTTTACTCATTTTTTTGGTTCTCCTTACCTTTTAAGGTATTGTAAAAAATTTGCTTTAAATAGGTCTACCGACCAAGTCTCTATACCATTATTTATAGAATTCAGTATTACTGGAATCTTGTTATCAATTATCTGCTCTTTGTATTTATAAACAAATTGCAGTTGTTCTGGGGTTGCAACAATCTCAAATTCAGGAATTTGAATATTTACATTATTATTCTGGTATTCCTTAGTGTCTGAACAGTAGTGGAAAATATTGGCTATTGAGTAACCATTTTTATACCTACCGTATCTTGGGAATTTATTAAGTTCCCAAATCATACAATCAAGAAAAGCCATTATATTACTGGCATGGCTGGAACAGTAACCACAGGAATATTCAGTGGCTTACGTACCTTCCACGACTTTTGTGTTCCACCAGATTTGACAAAATTAATATCAATAACATCAAGAGACTTAACATCATCAAATCTAATTTTATCACCTTCTATTCGTGTCAGAACCAAACCATCAGTCATAACGAATAAAGAACCAGCTAAAATAGCTAGATTATAATAGAACAAATTCTCACATGCCTGAGTCCAGTATTGATCTTCAAGGAATAAACACGCACCTTGACATAACTGAACTACTGGGCATGATGGACATTCTGCTCTAGTTGACCAGTGATATGAGTTGGTCAATCGAATATTATCAAAATCTTCAATATTACCAAGATTATGTTTGGTCAATGAAGAAGTGTTCTGACAAGTAGTTACATTACCTTTCATATCGATGGCAATATTATCTTCTTTGTCCATACCGCATTTCTGCCCAACAACTTCTGCTGGTCTTTGATATACAATAGATTCAAAGAATGACGTAATCTTGGAATTTACTGTCCAACTAAACTGATTAGATCCTTGGATAGTTTCCCAGAATAAGTTATGCAATATTTCTTTCTTTTCATCTGGAGTCTGCAAAGAATGCGCCATTCCAGAATCATCATAAGGCAGCATCAATTCTTCAGTTGTAACTTGCAAGTCCATTTGTGAAACTTCAGAATATTCATAACCGAAATCTTTTCTGTTTAGTTTTTCATGGATAAAATCTCTAACAGCAGGGATAGAAACATTCTCACGTGTTAAAACGCAATTGAATGTAAATCTTCCTTGTCCCATAGTTTTAAGAGCATATACAACTGCGTCTTTAGCTCTTGGTTCGTCTAAAGGATCTGGTCCACGATTTTGCGCATGAAGAGGTCCATCATGAGACATACCAATAGAGAATCCCATACGATTAAACCAATCAACCTTTTCTCTATCTAAAAGAGAGCCATTGGTTACCATCATAAACTGAGCATTCGGATAAACTTTTTTAACTTTCTCAGCTAAAGGTTTTAGCGTCTTCCAATATACCATTGGCTCGCCACCCCAAAATTCAAGACGGAATTTATCATAAGTTCCGAACTCAAAATTTTCTTTCATCTTTCTCACCAACTCATCAGCATCTTCTGGACCGCCTACTGGGTCATGAGGTTGGTGTGCTTGATTACAATAAGAACAAGCATAATTACACTTAAGACCCATTGTGATTTTAAGTGTAGTTGGCTTTCTAGATTTTCTTCCGTGGAGTTCTGGATCGTGAGGGTTTGTGACTTTGGCTGGAGTCCAAACTTTTGCATTAATTTGGTACTCCAAACCTTTAGAGATATAACTCAGCGATGGTTTTTCTTTAGTCTCTTCCCAAAACATTTCAGATGTCATTGGGTCATAAACTAAAACCTGCTCAACATCATTGGCTCCTTTAAGAACCAGCTTATATAAACTCATTGTAAATCCTTATAATGTATTAATAACAAATGTATTTATGGTAATTAAATTAGTTCAATCCAAAGTTCTGAATAAGAATAAAACTCTCCAACATTTAGTTTTAGTTTAATATAGTCTCCAGCAACTAATCCATTAGTTGTAATTCTTATTCTATCTAAACCAGTAACTGAACCATTTACAGTTCTTCTTCCTGTTTGAGGATTAATAGAATATGTAGTTACTCGTTGATTTAAAAAGTCTTGAAACTGTTGAGTGGTTTCTAAATTTTGGCGTCCAACTTCATCAACTCTACTCTTATTACAGACACCATTAACACATGTTACATCATACGATACTGGTAAATTTGTATCTGTTAAATCAGTTACAAATATAGTTCTAATATTATAGTGATCTGCTACTGGTAATTGAACTTTAAACAGATTACCACCAATAGAATTTCCGTTAGGATTTTCTTCGGTATATCCTAGATTTTCAATATTTACAGGATTAGTAACTAATGCTTCTGACTTTATTAAAGTCATCCCCATATCGCTTACTTTACAAGTTGATCCTATAACTTTTCCATCATCATTTAAAATTTCATAATGCACATTAGTATTTACGTTTCTAGCAACCCAAGTTGTAGCATTAGCTTGATCTGTATCTTCAGCTGAAACTAAATCACCAGTAAGTATTGTGTCATTAAAAGATAATCCTTGTTGATCAACATAAACAGTCATTACAGAAGCATTAAAATCTACTGCAGATTTATGAAAATTATCAATCGCGAATAATGGGATTAAATTAGTATTGTAACGACGTTTAACAATTTTAGGAATTTCACGATGGGTAAAACTTCCAGTAACGTAATTTTTTGTATATTCTAAAGCATTAAATGGACCAACTATTTCATTTTTGGTCACATCGTAATCTACTACCCAACGAATAGCATCCTTTGTTTTAGGAAAATCTGCTACTGTAAAAGTTTTTTCCAATAAAGTTTCAAAATTAGCTTCTGTATGTGGACCTCTAAGATCAACAGACTCAGTTGTTGGTACTTCAGGTAATACAATCTTTTCAATTAATACAGTAATTTCTCTGTTCGCTGCATTATATCCAATAGTACTTCTTACGGAAGTATTGATACCAATATCTTCAGATCCGTCGATTCCAGTTACAGGAATTTTAAATAGTTTATACATGTTTTAATCCTTAGCAGTTACAGTTACAGGCGCAGTTACAGTTACATGCACAATTACAGTTACAGTTTACACGCAAATATTTGAAATGCCCCATAGACTGTTCTTGAGAGTCGTGACGAAGACCATCATTATATGCAGTATTGCGGAAGACGTTTAATCTCCAGTCAGTAACGTGGACGTTTAATGCCAAATCTCCAGCATCGCAGTTACCGCAGTTACAGTTACATGCAGAGTTACATGCGTTACATGCGCACGCCCAACCGCAGTTACCGTTACTGTCGTTTACACCACGATCACCCGTATTACCCTGCCATGTCCAGAACAAACCATTAAGGTCTGTTCCATTCGAAATTTTAAATCCTGTTGCGCTTACTGGCATATTATTTCTCCAATTTCTCTAAACGAGTAGTTAATTCTTTAATTGTTTTCTGTTGTTCTTTGATAGCTTCGACCAATACACCAACCATATTTCCATAGGCGATGGTTTTATAACCAGACATGTCTGTCCCTACAACTTGAGGGATAATTTGTTCAACTTCTTGAGCAATTAGACCAAGTTCTGCTTTACCACCCTTGATATAGGCTACGCCACGCAAATTATTAACAATATCCACAGCATTATTTAGCGTTTGGATGTTCTCTTTCAGTCTTTGGTCAGAAGTAGTATTAACTTCAGTAGCAAAAATAGCTTGGAAAGTGTTGGTTCCAGCGAATGTATTGTCTGCAGATAATTTAGCAATACCAGCAGCAACAGATATAGTTGGGTTACCTGAAACACCATCACCATTAGTTACTGTAATCTCTCCAGGAGTTCCTGTAATAGTTCTTGCAGATGCAGCACCAGTGGCTGTTCTGGCTATAATTCCGTTAGAAGTTAAAGCAGCAATCGCTGATAAGTCAGAATCAAATGGCTGGACGTCAGTACCTAAAACTAAACCAAGATTAGTTCTGGCAGCAAACACGTCCACAGAACCAACCAAAGTTCTGGCAAACGACGTAAATGTAGTTAATGCTGCTGTAGAAGCTCCAGTATAGTATGGTAATCTGTCTGCAACTGGGGTTGCTGCAGACAATGCTTGTAAGTTTGAGCTATATGCTTGAACATCAGATCCAATTGCAACACCCAAATTAGTTCTTGCATTTTGGGCAGTTGTTGCTCCAGTACCACCAGCAGAAACTGGGATAGATCCAGAAGAGATAGTAATAGAACCAACAGAAACTGGACCACTAAAATTAGCACCAGCTCCAGTTAAAGTACTGGCCACTGTTAACTGATTTACTGCAGTGTTACCAGCTGAATCACGTGAAACAATAGAACTTTTATCTAGAGTTGTTGGAAGAACTGAACTTGTATTCATTCCGTCCAGAAGGTCAGCATCTAGACCAGAACCTGTTCCATCTACAGTCTTAATTTTAGTTAAGATATCAGCTGGTGTATAGGTAGCAGAAGGTAGTTTCGTCGCCAACTCATCATTTAAGTTGGTGAAGTTTCCATCAACTTCTGAATTGGTAAGGGGTTGTCCCTTTGTTTGTCTTAAAACGAGTGTCGCCATTATTTTCCCTTATTTTTCAGCGATCTTTATTAAGCAATTCAAATAATAACTGCTTAATCTCAGATATATCTGACTTTAGATTATTTATTTCTTCAGCCTGTTTTGTAATAAGTTCTTGTTCTTGTTCTTTTGCTCTACGACGTGCCATATATTCTTCGTATTCAACCATACTAGTATTTATGACTGCCTTGGAAGACATGTCTCTTACTAGGTTTTCGTGACCAGATACTTTTAAATAATTTGGTTCCATTTTAGGCACAAGCAATAATTCTAAGATCTTTAATTCTTGGAACTGCAGATGTATTAACAGACTTCATAACCAACTTAACCTGAACCGAATCAAATGGGCTTAAATTGGTCAAAGAATAATCTATGTCATAGAATGTTTCGTTTCCGTTTTCAACTTTGGTAGGAGTGGAAACTGGAGTCGCTAAAGTATATTTAGTCTTATCCAGATTACCAGAAGAGCCTAAAGATGTCTTATAATATACTGCAACATCAGACTGATTTGGTATATTAGCTGCAAACCTAACCTTCATAAATGTAGATGGAAGAGCCAGTTTAATCGCCTTGGAAACATACTTGGAAACTGCAGAAGAACCAACTGGAGCAATCTCATCAGTGAACAAATTAACTGTAGAAATTGAAGTTCCAGAAACAGCACTCTCACTAGTAAATGTTATACCAGAAACAGTAATAGTGCAATTAGTACCATTATCAGTAACATCAGTAACCAAGAACTGTCCGCTATTCGCAATAGTTGTAGTTCCTTCTACCTTAATATATTGGCCAATTCCAATAGTCTGCATTAAACTTCTAATTCCAGACACGGTAGAAGTAATAGTAGAACCAGAGAAACTAAACGCTCCTGTTGCCCCAGTAAATAACTGAGTGTAATCAGTTGGAGTTACGTTCACATTAGTATGTGTTGGTGAGTTAATTCTATTAGAAATAGCAACTAAACTTATACGCTGAGTGTCTAACACTGGCGATAAAGAATCATTGGTTGAAGATAGGTTTATAGCAAAAGTTGCTGATTTATTTCCACCAGTAAATGTATTCTCATTAATCTCAGATGCTATTAAACGAGGGCTGTAGAAATAGTTATTTTCATTAACTAAACAGTCGCCAAAAGAAACATCTTGAATGTATGGTGTTTCAGAACCATCAACAGATCTACCTGATGTAGTTTTCATTGAATAGAAAGTTGAAGTTTCTGAGAAGTTCTGAACTTGAGCAATTGGCATTACTGCATCATACTGAACCTGTCCTGTAGCTCTAATAGTCGTTCCACCAAAATAACCAGTCTTAGTTGCAGATGTTCCTGTAGTAATTGTGTAAGAATCCAAGTCAATATTACTTACAAACCAAGTGCCATTCAATTCTGCAGCAGGGATACCATTTAATGTACCAGTTACGCCAGAAATAGTCACTTTAGAACCATCTACTAAGCCATGATTGTTTTGCCATACACGAACAATATTAGATCCAGCAGTCATTTGGAATGGATCATTCTCAAGTGTTGTGTATGGAAGTACATCATTTACAAACTGAACAGTTCCAACACCAGATGTGTCAAACTTGGCTTTGTAAATTGTAAACATTAAATCTTGAGTTTGATCTGTTGTCCAAGTAGAAGCATTCTGAGATTTGAACAACGAACCAAGATATGGTTGTTCAGAAATAGTTCTGCTTGTTCCAGGAACAGTGTCACCAAGTTGTGAAATCCAAACTTTATATTTGTTTGAATCAGAAATCAAAACGATACAATATTCTGAACCATCCTGCACATAAACAGGAGATGGGAATCTGAATGAAGTTGGTGTATCAAAGGATGGTGTAGAAACTCCATCTAAATCAACCATATTAGTTGAAAGATTTACTTGCTCTGGACGTAGAGTTACACGTGAGAATGGTAGAACACGTTTACCTGGATAACCATTGACAACTTCACGAATCTCCAATGTTACTGGGATTGCAGTATCTTTAGTTGCAAAGAAAATGTCAACTTTAGTTAAGAATGCGCCACCTTTATTGTCAATCAAGAATGTTTGGGCAAGTGGGTCATACCAACCTGTATCTGATAGAACACGTGAAGATGTTTCAATAATAGTTCTGCTATCTTCAACTACGTTTTGAACCAACTCAGCATTACGTACTGCATTTACAGTCGCCTGTTTGGTTTCAACAACACCCTCTGCTCTATATTGAGCACGACCACGAGAAGTGAATTCTCCATTTGCAGTAGCACTATCTACAAGTTTAAATTCACGTGAACCAGTGCGGAAACGAATAGATTCTGTATTTGGAATATTGAATAGTAAGTTTACATCACCACTCTTATTAGTTACAATACTTCCACCAGTTGTATTTAAAGTGATTGAGTTAATAACTCCAACTGCGTTAGAAACAGAACCAGTAATTTGTTCATTATTCTGGAATGTTCCTTTAATGTTTACAACCCACAAAGATTTAGTATTAGTATCATAATCTAACTCGGTTCCAACAACAACTGCAGTGGCGTCACTTGTGACACCTCTAATATAATCACCACGATTTAAACAAACCTGAGAATCTCCGTTGATTCTTCTCGCTTCTTCAGCTGCAATACCACCTACGTTTGTTGTAGCGTCAAATGTTCCGCTAGTTAATGTATATGTAATTTTAGATGCTGGTGTAGTATAAGCTGCAATATCTACATCATCAAAATAAGGATAGAAACGTGTTAGTGGTTTTAATCCACGAACTTGAACAAGAATATTTCTTGAACGAATGTATGGAATAACAGCTGTTGAGAGAACACGATCAGCGACTACTTGCTTATCAATTTTAGCAACGATGTCAGTTTTAATACCAGATCTTGTCTGACCAACTTGGGTAGCTGTGAGTTCAGCTGTAACCCAACGACGTGCACCACCACCGCTGCTACCGAAGTTTGCACTAACAGTTCCAAATACTCCACCGAAGTTAACTGAGCCAGCATTTGCGTTTGCAAAACCAAATGTTCCACTAACTTGCTGTCCAGTCCATTGAGTTTGCCATGCATTCCAAACTGTACCCAACGCTCCAGCTTTTTCAGCTAAAGTATTAATTGTTGAGAAGTTACCCTCTACGTTGTTAATAATATCTGGGCGACGTTCAGTTTCAAACCAGTCATCTGTTTGTGGATTTAATTTAACATCACCGATAAACGTAAATACTGCGAATGGGTTAATATTTTCTAAACGAGAAGCAAATTGTTGTTTAACTAACTCAACATCTTCTAAAATAGGTAGAGTTATAACATCTCCATATTGAGCATAATTGGCTGCAGAACGGGCAGCATTGGTAGATGCTTTCTCAATAAGGTTGACGTTCTTCATTGTAAAGAATGGACGCAATTCGCCTTTGTTCATATCAACTGAACAACGATAATCTACAGACTCAGCTGCACCGATTCCGTGGCCAGTAAAGTTGTCAACAATAAATCCATTCTTCATTCTATCCATACCAGAAGAATCTTGAATCTTTAAAGATTCAGTTTGTTGTTCTAATAATGATAGAGATGTGTAATATTCTAGATTGTCGATACGCTTCTCTAACTTGCCGATATCACGCATTGTGTAGCGACGATTGTCAATACTTTCAATATAAACATTACTGTTTGTAGTATCAAAAGTATATGGAGCCAAAGTTAGCTTATAAAGAATCATACCTGTTGATGAGTCTTCTGCATCGCCTGGATTAATTGAAGATGTTCCAGATATATTGAAGAAGTTACCATTAACGTCAACTGCAATCTTTTCTTTTCTTGCCAAGTAGTAAGTGAAGTCAGTTGTAATATTTGACCCACGTTTTGGTAGTTGCGTTACCGCACTAAATGTAACCCCATCATCATCAATTCGTGGACGGAAATCTAAACCATCACGTAAATCTGCTGGGATTTGTGAATAAGGAATAGTAGCAGGATAAGAATTAACGCTGCAATAGTCACCAACAGAATGTGTGAAGTATTCAAACGTAACTTGAATTGGAGCTGATGGTGGAGCATATGTATCTTTTAATACAATTCTTCCTGGACCATAGTGAGTTGATCTTTGTCCGTTATCAAAATCATAACGATCTGAAATGTCAATAGTATAAGATCCTGATGGTGACGCAAATGATCCTGAATCCATCTTAATGCTATTAATCTTCCAGCAGTCTGCTTTATCAAGAGATAAAGATGTTGGAGTTGCTGTTGATTGAGTGGTGAATACCTTAGTAGCACCAGTTACATGAGTTTTAGTTTTTTCTGTAGAACTAGAACCAGTTTTATTGACTGTAGCTACAATAGTACATTGTTTACCATCATGAGTATTTCCAACGTTAATAACAGCAGAACTTCCTGTTACGTTGACGCTATTGATAGTGAGAACATCACCAGTATCATTTCTAGTTACAATAAAGTTGCCAGTTACAGTACCAGAAGCAAAAGTTCCTGATGCAGCATTAATGTTAATGTTACCACCAGCAACAGTTTCGTTGTATATCGCAGAAACTGTATAAGCTGTATCGTTAGTTGCTAATGCACTTCTTAGTGAGCGAACTGTACTATATGGTAATGCAAAAACAGTCTTCTCTAAATTAGTTGCCAATAAATTAGTTTTAACTAAACTGTAAGCTGCGTTAGTTGCAGTTAAAGAAGCTGATATTGTTAATGCTGTCTGAGAAGCAACTGCAGTTACTCGATATGATGCACCATTAACATAGATGTAATCGCCAACAACCAATTCTGTTAAGAATGAAGTTCCGTTACCAGTGACTGCTGTACCAGAAGCAGTTACAGAGCCAATTAATGGTGTAGTGATTGGATTAACATCAGCAGTGAATCCAGTTGAGTTTAAACCGATAGATTTAACGTGGCGAGAAAATTCTTTACCACTATTCATATTAATATCATATAAGAATAACTTATATGTTGCAGTTACAGAACCGATAGTTCCATTGTCCCACTCAATTGCACGAACACGTGCAGTACCAACAATACTTCCTGCTTCACTTCCACGTGTTGTTGTTAATTGGTCTCTTAAATTAACAACAGAGTTTAAAGTTATTGGAGGGATCTTACATAGATTATTAACTATTACATAACTACCCAATTCTGCAGAAATGAATGCGTTATCTGCTTGTGCATAATCACGAGATTTGTTGATTGGAATATATTCGGTTGCAATCTTTTCAATTTCGTAACCACGAACATATGCTTTTCCTGGCTCTAAACCAATGGCGAGTTTAGACTCATCACCATTTTTGTAGATACCACGATTGTAAACTGGGGTTGTTGTATATTCCCACTGAATACCAGTAGATCCTGGACCATCATATGCATTACCTGTAGTGTGTACAGGAGCAGTAGTAACAGACGTTCCGCTATTTTTAGCTACATATGTTTTACCAGCATTGGTAACAACGTCGCCAATCAAGAATGCAGTATTTTGTGTCCAAGCACCACGATTATTTGTACGATGTTCACGAACATCGATATTGAAATTTCTTACTGTATAATCACCTGACTCATCATAAGTGCGACGAGCCAATGTTTGTTCTAAAACAGAATATTCTGTCTTAGTAGTAATCTTTTTATTAACACCATCTTCAACACGTAACAATTCAATAAAGCTGGCATCAGAAGATGATTCTAAAGATATCTTCTTTAGAGTTAAATCGATATAATAACGATGAGAACCTGGAGCAGCATAGTTGAAACTATTTTGTGCATTATCCAATAAAGTTGCATCTTCTTCAGGAGTAACAATCTTTTCTTCTACATTCAATCCAACACGATATGATGGTGTGTTGCTATATTTGTCAAGAATAATAGAATGAGCATCAACCAATACAAAGAAACCATTAACATAATAAACACCACGTTCAATGGAAACGATAGAACCAATACCAGTAGCATTTTCCGCTACTGCTTGGAACGAATATAAATTATCTTCTGTTGTGATTACTTCGCCTGCAGCAAATACTTTTGTAGTATTATTACTGCCAGAATTTTTGTAACGAACATAGATAGTTGATGGTTCATTCTGCTCAGAACTTTGAACCTTAATAACCTCTGCTTTAAGGTTACTATTTGCACCTAAAATAATTTTATCTTTAAGAGAATCTAAGAATGTCTCTACAGCAACGCCATTATACAATGGCTGCAATTTAACATATTGAGCATTAGTATCAATGGATATCTGTCCAGGGAGAACCATTGCACCTTGTTTGAAGATATTATCTCCATGGCGCTGGATTTGTTTCTGGAGGATTGATTGTAGTTGTGTTAGTTCACGAGCCTGCAGAGCGAAACTTGGACGGAACAAAATTCGGTAGAATTTACTGTTCTCGTCATAATCGTCATTATATGGTTCGGTATTGAAATCGATCATCTTTTACTCTTCTAGTTAATTACTATTATTTATTAGAATTTTATAACAGTTCTAAGAGTTACTGTTTGGTCTGCAGTTGGCGTAAACGCTTGTTTATTGTCTACGAAAAGCAGGTCACCAGAATATTTATCTACTGTAGGTAGAGTTAACCCAGAAACTGAAAAACTTTGTGATGCGTCGTTAGTTAAAACAGACCCAACTGTTGGAACCGCATTATCCAATGATTGTAATAAAGCGGAGTTTGCATTTAAATTGACTATTCTAAATTTGGATCCATTGCTAGCCAAATATACAGTCTGGTCTTTCTCAAAGTTGTTAGTGTTAATATTTCCAGTTACAACAAAACAAGCAGAAGCCAGAGTTATATCCAGTGAATGTGTAGAATTATATTTTCTTGGATTTTTAATAATTCCGATTTGACGGAAGTCGTTGTTAACATCAAATCCTTGGTTCTTATCTCTGGAAATACTTGAGTAGAACATTAAAGATCTTGTATAAAGACCATTAATTGAATCTTTTCCATGACCACCAAAATCAGTGATAATAGCTCTTGCGCTTGCTCCAAAACCATTACCAGTTATTGTAACTTTAGCCCAACGGTATCCTTGACCGTAATTAGTCATTCTTAGTTTTACTAACTTACCTAAAGAGAATATAGGTTCAGCAGTAGCACCTGTTCCGTCGCCCTCAATAGTAACTGTTGCATTAGCATAACCAAACCCACCAGATATAACTTTAATAGACATTATACGCCCATCAATAGTTAAAAGTTCAGTGTTCGCCTGAAGTGTACTCACGTCACCAGGAGATAGATCTGCAGAAAGTTCCGCATTATCACCATCGCCATCTACAGTTAAGTTTGCATATGTATAACCAATTCCACCATCATCAATTTGTACGCCAACTAACTCTCCATTACTTAATAATGGTAATAGCTTAGCTTCAGATTTAACTCCAGAAAGATAACCAGTTGCACCTTCTCCAGTTCCTGAATTAATAATTAGATTTGGTAAAACAGAATAACCAGTACCATAACGTAAAATTACAGTACCTGATGCTGGACGTCCAACATATTGTAGAGTAGCAGTTCCGCTAGAAGCAGAGCCTGACGTGTGAGTTGGAGCAACACTACCTGTCGTTCCTGCAGTTGTTACTGTGTATAATCTATTTGCAACAAACACTTGTTGCTGTAAAGTTAATGATGTAGCAGCTGTCCAAGGGGTTCCAAATGTAATAGATGGCACAGAAGTATAGTTATCTCCAGAATTGCTAATAACTGTAGTTTGCACAGATGTTCCCATCATTACTACAGAAGCAGTTGCTCCAGATCCACCACCGCCACTAAACGAAACTGCTGGCGCAGAAGTATACCCCAAACCACCATCAGTCATCACAACTTCTCTAACAGCACCGATAAGATTAATTGCAGTAACTGAGCCACCAGAAACAGTTGCTGTAGCTCTTGCTGTTGTTCCAATATATTTTAGTGCAGCTGTTCCATTTGAAACAATACCAGAACCATGAGTTGGTGCTGGTGCTGCCATTGTTCCAGGTAATGTTACTTCATAAATGTTATTGTTATGTCTAAATCTTTGTCCCAATAAAACATTAGAACCCGCAACCCATGTGCTCGCTGCAAATGGTGGGTCTATTTCTACAGTTGCTGCTACGTAACCAGAGCCATTAGAGGATAGATTTGTACCAATAATAAACAATGGGTCAAGTTCTCTAGATCCATCTCCTTGAACAGAAATATTTGCGTATGTGTAATTTTGTCCACGCTTTTCAATTTTTACTGTTTGAATTGCTCCACTTGAATAAAATTGTGGACGTAATGCTGTAACAACTGGCATATACGCATCAGTTAAAAACTTATTACGCAGAGCGATAGGAATACTATACATATATTTCCACATATAACCATCTGGTAAGGTTACTGGATCAACAGTAGTACCAACTGGTTTGTATGTAGAAGCTGAATTGTTATTGTTATCTAAGCACTTATATACGTTGTATTCATCGGTAACAACATAGAAATTACATTCTTCCATTCTTTGTTTACCAGAATATGAAATTGGAAGAACTGCTTTAGCTTCTGCGCCCTCTCCACCACCGCCTGTAATCGTTACTGTCGGCACAGATGTATAACCACGACCAGCATTGGTCATTTCAATATCAATAATAACACCATTAGCAATGTATGCTACTGCAGTAGCGCCAGATCCGCCACCACCTGTAATTGTAATAGTTGGTGGATCAGCAAAACCGTATCCACCAGAAATTAAGTTAATTCCATCTAGTTCATCGCAGTAATGGTCATCATACATATCATATATTCTACCACTCTCCCAATTACGTCGCTCAACAATAAATGCTACGTCAGTTGAACGAATTTCTTTAAGGGTAATAATCTCATTGCGTGTTTGCAAATCGTATTTAAGAGAATCAATAGGAAATGGTGGTTCTAACTCTTGATCCCATTCAAGAGTCTTACCTAAAAAATAATAATATTTGGCTGTGCGATTCTGAATCTCATTATAGAGACCTTTCGCTATTGAGTTGTGCAACCCAGATTTTAATAGTGCTGAAGATGCCATTTAATTTTTCTTTTAGCTTACAGTGATAACCCAAGTGATAGCAATGCTATCGCCTGCTGCTTTATTAACTACAGGGAATGTTGTTCTACAAAGCATAGTACCTGCTGAGTTTGCATTTAAAATAGCTGCTTCAGTAATACCACCAGTACCAGTACCTGCTGGGAAAGTAGCAGTTGCAGTAACAGTTGCACCTGTAGCTGAGAAAGAAGCCAAAGAAACACGACCAGCTTCAGTGCCCAAAACAGTATCACCAACTGCAGGGGTAGCAGTTCCAGTTCCGATAGCCATGTGTGACATTACGTTGGTGGAAGTACCAACCATACGTGAAGCAATATATTGTTTACCAGCAGTTACAACTAAGTTTGGAACATTTAAAACATGTTTAATAGAACCATTACTATCTCGCTGAACAATAGTTAGTTCACCTTTCATTTTTAGATTTTCATTTAAGTCCATTTATATCTCCTAAGTGTTAAAGTTGATTGGGTCATTAACGTATGAACCTTCGTCATTTAAGAACCAACCAGCGTCTGCGTATGGGTTCAACAATACAAAACCTGTATCGATTGGGATCGCTAAATCATCGCCAAGTGCTGTTCTATCAATATATTTATCCATCGAAAATACATTACTATCAGGCATAGTAACATAATCTTCAAGATTTTTATGTATATCTTTAGAAGTAATATAATCGATATTAACTGTAACTTCATCTTGAGCAGTTACAGAAAGGTTTTTAATCATCGCCTCAAGAGTAAGGGCGACATCAAATTCGTTTTTAATTTCATACTCACCGAATACAGCCATACCTGCAGGGTGAAGTAAAGTTTTAACGATAGATTTGTAAGAGTCTAAACTTTCATCTATTTTTAAAACATAAGAAAATGCTTGGTAATAACGACTGTCTTGAATGTAAATAGCGTCATTCAAGAAACTATCATTTGTAATGTAGTATCCTGGATATTTAGCCAGCGCACCAAGATTTATTTTTATGATTGCTGGATCATATGGGCTAGATATTTCATTGGCTCCACCAGATGATCCGAACTCTCGAATAATCTCACCAGCATAGCTACCATCCATTGCATCAGTTATGGCATAATCAGATTTGTTAATTGTACCAGATTCTACAAAACCATCAGTAGATTCACTGATACCGATATTACCACCAATAATTTGTAAAGAACTTCCACCAGTACCTGTAGCTGACTGTCCTAAATCAGCATAAATTGTTGATGCAAAATCTGTAGAATATCCAGTACCAAATTTAATAAACTCAGCGTTAAGGATACCACCTTGTGTATTAGTTCTGGTAATTTTCATAATAGAACCAGTTCCTTTACCGTTCCTAATTGGGTAAAGTTGTCCTACTTTAAAACCAGTTCCTGGAGATAATACTTTTAATGATGATGTCGTTGCAAGAATATCTGCAGTAAAGTATATATCCTCTGTTTTGTAACGGAGTCTATCTCCAACACTAATGTTACCGAAGAATCTACGATCTACATAAAACTCATAAATGTCTTCAGCAATTTCAACTACACGTTCGACTTCAATTTCAATATACTGTCTTCTATCAACTTGGATACGGATAATTTTAGTTGGTGTAACAACATCAACAAGTTTTCCAACTATTTGGTCTGGATGACCAGAAGTAACTTTAGCAATAATTGAAACGTCTTGATTCCATTTACCATCTGATACACGGAAAACTTGTTTCGATGGATAATCAATAGAAACTTCTTTGTTAAACAAAAGTCTAAACAATAACTTGTATGATGACTCAGAACCTTTGGCGAGATATTGATCTTTAATTCTCTGTAATAAAAATCTAGGATCGCCATTAATTTGAGTCGGTAAATTTAAACCAACTTCATTTCTAAAATGTTCTATAAAAGAATCTAAAGTTGTATCCAGATCTCGTAAATCCCTAAGATCTGGAGATGTGCTTTCTAAGTATTCATAATATGCTTTTAGAAATGCAACAAAAGTTTGATTATCTTCACGGACAAACTCTGGGAGTTGTCCTGCGACTAATGAAGATATTTTACTTCTTCTTAAATTACTCATTTTAACCTACTCGGTCGCCTGTTACTGTTGCATTTGAAGAACTGAATGTATAGTTATAACCAGCACGCAAATCACCAACAGCAGATTGATCTGGCACTGCAGTGACGTATAAATGGTCTCTTGCAATTTTTGCGATTTGCGTTAGAGCAGAAACTACGTCATTTGATTTTGGCTTAATTGTAATTTCCCAATCAATATCTGCCAATGCAGTAATATGTAAATTGCGGATATCTAAAACACCCTTAGCGTGGTCAATAGTTCCTATCTGCTCATCAACGATAAACTTCTGTGCGTTTGCACCATATTTAAACAAACGTATCTTAGAACCATTATCATCAAGATAATGAATGTCGTCACTTCCGTTAATATAAAAACCAGTGGTGCCGATAGATCCACCTGGAGATTCTGAATAGTATATTGGGTTAATAATATTCAAAAGATATTGTGCAGAAACATTATAACGAGGAGCAATGTTTCTTCTTAATAATACTGTCATAGTATTATTTGTAATAGATTTATCTGACGCATCAATTAATGAAGACAGTTTAGAAAAACGGAATACTCCATCAAAACTCTGTAATTCGTTGTCATCATAATCAAAAATTGTATTGGTTACAATAGTTTCAATTTCTGGAGCAGTCTTAGTAGTCTCTCTAGGGTTATAATGAACATTAACTGTAAGTGATATATTAATATAATCAGGATCGACAACTTCAGGAATAACTGAAACTACGTTTTTACTTTGTAATATAGTATTAACCAACTCTGATTTTTGCAACTGCGTTAACTTAGAAGAATCTATAGGTTTAACGCAAACAAATATTTTACCATATACTGGTGGGTTATTATCTTCACCACCCCAAACAGAAACTGCTTTAGCTGTTGGGAAAGCAGAATAAATCAATGCTTTATAATCATCTGGGGTTACACAACGATTTTGTGCTGCGTATGTTCTTGGAGCATTGAAACGAATTCTTTCAATATCTTCAGCAATAGCACCACCAGAAGCAGGTGCCAAACATGTTACTAGATTGGAAGCATTGGATATTAATGTTTGGCCAGTATACTGGAATAATCTTGCTCCGTTTGGTGCATCCAATGAAGATGCCATATACTCAACGTGAATAATATTACCAGCAGCTAATTCTCTACCAATAACACCATCACCAAAAGTTAATTGGTATAATCCGTCATCAATCTCTTTTACAAAATATACTTTACTTAAAGCATCTGCTGTAGTTATTGAAGATGCATTTGTAAATGTTTCATACAAATCAGAATTCGCAGATTCTTGAACCTTAACCTTTAAGGTTGACAAATCTATGTTAGCATTTGGAATAATATAATTGTTTGCATTAGAATATTCCCATTTAAAGTTTAATGGGATACCCTCAACAAGTTTAACATTATCAAATGTGTAAGATGTTCCAGAACCAGTAATAGTATAAGAAGAAGTTGTATAGAATGTATACTGAACTCCATCAACAGAAGTTAAAAATGTGCTATAAGCTGGGAGTGTTAAAGAGCTTGGTCCTTGAATACCACTATTAACTGTTAAACGAACTGTGGCTGTTGCGCAAGAGCAAGAACGAGGAACATAACCAAGCATTTTTGCCAGAGAAACGACGCTGTTTCTTTTGCTGGCTGAATCCAAAAACATCTCGTTAATTGTTAGGTTATTGTAAAGAGCATTGTAATGAGTGTTATAAGCCAAAACATCCAACAGAATTGAAAGACCTGAACCTTCAAAATCATAGTCTTGAAATTGTTCTTGTCCCTTTAGGAAGGTTTTGAGGTTAGATTTAATTGCGTCAAAATCTAACTCGGTTACATTTATCTTTTTATTTGCCATTATCGTGTTCTCTCTAATACGATGTCAAGACTTAAAGGTCTTTCAGTATTCCTTATTTTAAATTCTATTGTAACTCTAATAGCGTTACTATCTTCCCCTACATATACGTCAACATTCAATAATTCGACACGTGGTTCAAAATTATTTACAGTATCAACAATTGCACGTTTCATAACAACAGCCAACATTGGTGTAGCTGGTTCAAATAGTAAACGCTTGATTGGAGATCCTATTTCGCTGTGAAATGGTCTCTCAAAATTTGAGGTCAAAATTAGGTTTTTTAGACTGGTTTTTATAGCATTTTCATCGTATCTAAGAACGATGTCTTTCGTCACTGGATGAGCAGTGAAGTTTAAGTCTAAATCCGAAAAGTTTCTTGTATTGCGTGCCATCTAATTATTTAGTCCTATTCTACGAAAGAATTTGAAGATCCTTGACCAATTGCATCACCACAGGCGATTGGGTCGGCGATTCTTGCTGCTTTATTACCTTCAATATAAGTTTTACTTGCTCCATTGGTTGGATATCTTTGATCTGAGTTATGCGTTTGATTGCCACAAGTATGAGCAGCCCATTTACAGTTTGGACTAACAACACCTGGGAATTTCCCATTAAAATAGGTTTTTGCTACAGGTGTGGTTATCATAACAGTTGGGGGAAAGCACCCATGTCCTGTTGACTTATCTCCGATTCTAGTTATTGCTGGCATATGACACCAATTCCTTTAGAGACAACATTCCTGGAGTCCAATTTCTATCTTGGCAGAGAACAGTATATGTCTGACTAGCGATTATTGTATTTGGGGTCAATGGATCATACGCTTCTGCCACATAAGAAAATGTTCTACTGCGAGTCATATCTGGGTCAAATCCAATAACTTCATGCACATTAGATCTATTAACTGCGTCCCAGACGCTGGCATTTGAACCCAATGTTGTAATTGTCGTTATGTTTCCCTTACTATCTCTGGTGGTCAAACCATCATTAAATATACCTCTGTAAAAACCCGATAAAGTTGCGCCAGAAACACTCACGCTACTTGGGTTAGTTTCTTGCGGTATAATTCTAACTGAATAATAAGTTCTACTGCCAGAAGTTGGAGGTGTTGCAGTTGGGTCTCCCTCTTCTTCTGTATAATATTCTATTGTATGGCTGAACGAAGCCATCTCAGCATAAGTGCCCAATAAAGTATTAACAGGTTCCCACATTATGCTGTTCCAAACAAGAATAATCCACGACTTCCAGGCTGTACTTGTCCTTGAGCATTTACAGAAACGTCATCAATCATAGTAAACGCTTGTCTTCTTGATGATGCAGCATCATATGAGATATGAATCCAGTTCATCCAGCCAGTACCTTGATTGTGTTTAGATCCAGGTCTTCTATATTCAAGAATTATTTGATCATACGGTAATATTTTTTCTAACTGAATTGCAAACTCCCACATTGCTTTGAAATTTCTCTGTGGGTTATATCTTATGTCAATAGCTTGACCACGTTCGTGTTGGGATCTTCCCGATCCATTTCTTAGACCAGAGTTAATACACCAAGCACCCTTTGGAGATTGAGGTGCAAATTTTCCGCTGGTTGGTCCAAGTAATTCATATAATGGTTCGCAAATGTTAGTTGCAAGTGCTGCGAGGTTAGCAACGATATCTTGTTTAGTTAATACCTTTCCACCAATGGCAACATCTCGTATCTCAACATCAGATTGAACCAACTGAGCAATAGTAAAATTCTTAGATAGTTTAAACGACGCACCATATTGTGTTGTATTATAAATTGGCGCAGTATCAACAGGTTTCGTAGGAGGTGGTGGCGATGGCTTAATTGTAGGTGGCACTTCTTGAGCCTCAGGGATTTTAATATTTTCTGGCTCTTTGAACTCAGGTGTGTTGTATACTTTTTCTTTTTCTTGAGCACCTGCTGGAGTTTCCCACTCATCTGGAGTTTCAAACTTAGCTATGTCGTCAAAAGATCTTTCTGGTGGTGGTAAATTTTCAAACTCAGACACAGATGAATTGAGAAGTTCTGGTGCAGTCAATTCTATTGTAGCAACTTCATCAACTTCTGCAGCAGTGGCGCCATTGCCAAATTGTCCTTCAGAGTAATCAGCATGTAATGTTCCACCAGCAAGAATATTCATATCTCCAGTAGAATTGATATAAACTTCTTCAGCAACATTGTGAATTGCTATGTCAGATTTGACTTCAACATTAGATGATGCATATGTCTGATGTTTTTCTTCTGCATAATTTCTTATATTCGTTGCCATGACGTTGTAGTCTCCATCAACCTTTAAGTTGAAATCTTTGCCAACAGTCATATCCAAATTTCCAGCAACGCCAACTTCGGCATCACCTTTTAACATAATATTACTTCTTCCCTCAACTTCAATATTAGCATTTCCTTGAACTAAGACACGCATATTACCAGCAACAGTCACGTTACCAGAACCTTTGATATAAAGATTGTTATTACGCAATATAATTTGATAGTTATCACCAACAATAAAGTTTAGTTGGGACCCATTAGGATCCATCTCAAGATAAGTTCCCTTACGATGGTATAAATGAATACGTTCTCCAGCAGGAGAATCGTCAAACTCCATTAAGTGACCAGATTCAGACTCAAATACTTTATTGTATGGGTAAACAGTGTTATATGCAGAAACAGGTTGCGACCATTTAAATCCATTCGCAGTTGGAACAGACTTTTCACGCATTAAATCTTTAAATTGGAAACACGTTCCTTGAATAATACCACGTGCCAATCTATTAGTATCTGATTCGTTCATGTGATCACGCAACGGATACTTACCTGATGGATCTGTAAATCCGTATTGTGTTGCGTTCCCAGATCGATCTTCCTTGTACGCTTCTTTCTTTTCTGGTGGTGCAGAGTCAATAGTTTTCTGATCTACGTTTGGCTCAATAGCAGTTGCATCTTTATTCGTTGGTTCAATACTAGTAGTACCACCCAAGAAATATTCATAATATTGTTTTTTAATTAAAGCAATATCTGGACTATTTCTACCAACAGATGTTTTTGCTGCTTCGAAGAAACCTTCTTGATATTGAAGTTTCAATGAATCTTTAACTCTAACTTTTAAATATAAAGCAGCAACTAAGGCAGAAACTTGTAAGTCATCATTAAGAGAATCTGGATTGTTAACAATATCGATGTTCAATCCTTCTTTAAGTCCAAGTTTTTGAAAACGCTCGTAGTTTTCTCTACCAGTTAATTGGATGAGACCACGACCATAATATTTTCCAGCATCAGCTTCGGTTTTATTTCCTAAGAAGTTTTTGCCACGGAAAGATGGTCCATAAAAGAATGAGAAAAATTCTTCACGTTGCATTCCCTTCTTAACTGCATAAGAATACTGTTCAATAATTTCTGGTGTCGCACCAGAGAATATCTGTTTAAGTCTAGTTGGGTTATAATTGTAATCTTCTTTTTGTGGCACCCACTTCGACTCGCCACCACAAATACCAAGTAAAGCAGCCTTTGCATATTTTGTTGTTAACCCAACTTTATCACAAGCATCAATGAGTGCTTTAATACCATCAGTGGCTTTGTTTGATGCACCAGATTTAGGTGGAGGAGTTGTTGGGATATCTGCGTTCGGGTTTGATGTATTTGTAGTTGTGGTAACAGGTGCTGGCGCAGGTGTAGGTGCTGGAACTGGAGCCGAGTTATTTGCAGAATTAGTTCCAGTTCTAATTGGTTGTCCCCACTCATCGGTCACAGGATTACCACTACTATCTGTTAAAATTCCACCTTCTGTTGGTAGAATAGAATCATTTGAATCATCGGCTGCTCGAGCACCAGATTTAGTTTGTGGTATACCACCAACAGTTCCTAAAATAATTGGTTGCTGCTGATCTTGGTCACGGAACATAATAATAACCCAAGTTCCAGGAACTGGACCTGTAGGCGAGTAACCCAATCCGCTAATGGCAGCAGATGTAACAGGTTGCATTGGATATGCCCATGGCAAATCTTCTGTTGGTAATAATGTTTTATCGTCTGTGTGAATACCAACCACACGAACTTGACAACGACCAAGTTTCAGTGGGTCTAATCTATTCTCAACTACACCAGTATACAACTCCATTATTTCGCCCCATCAAGATTAATTAATAAAGAATCTTTTATTAACTCTAAAGTGCTTTCATGCTTTTCTTTAGTGATAAAATGATTTATTGCTGATATAATATAATTCCCAGAAAACATGTTATCAATAGTCTTCTTATCACTCTTATTAAGTGGTTGGATTTTATTAAGTTTTACGTAAACTTTTCTACCCACAGTATAATCGCAACGTCCAGGAACTACAATTTGTATTTTTGTCGATTCTGCTTGCTTCAACAATGATATTCTCTCTTGAATTATTTTAGTATTGGTTACATCACCAAAATTAGAAAAGTTGTTATAGTATTTCGGCTTAAACATAACAGTTGAGCCATAACGATATATAACCTTTTTAGAAGCAGGAGGAAACTCATTTAAACGATTCTGCTTTTTGGCATTTTTTAACATGTCAAAATTATTGCTTGATATTTTCTTGGATGCAATATCATGAGTATACATTCTGGAACCATAAACACCAGAAGTAATTCTATCAATATAATCTATTCCTGTTGGAATTTTAATTGCAATAATTCTCTTATAATCTTCTTCTATATTCTTGACGCTTCCACCCATTGGTCTATCGTCACGAACATAATTATCAAATGTAAAATTGGCTGTTATTGGTTGTTTATAAAGAAACTCCAAAGAAACAAAATTATACCCATCTCTATTTTCAAAAAATGTATAACTTGGAGAATTGTTTTTACTGATAGCGTGTTCAGTTAAATACAATAAGTTTTTAATTGGAGACCAAAAATTTGAAGTATACTTAGTTTCATTTGAGGTTTCTTCAATTATGTTTTTCTTAGTTGACTGGATACCATTAACTTTATCCGTCAATAATGTATTTGCAATATCAGAAACTTTACCAGTGAATGTTCTACTGATACTTTTATTTAAATCAATTAATGCATCTTGAGAAGTGAAATGTAACTGATATACAACTTGTTTGTCTCTAAGCATTTCTCTGTCTGTCATCTTATAGATGTAAAATTTACCAGAGATATTACCTTTTTTTAATGTTGGAGTTTTAATATCAAGTTCAACATATTCCTCTCCAACAAATGGGAAAAGGTTAATTAAATCTAGAGAATCTTTAACAATTAAAGTACCTGTGATGAATGGCGATAACAAGTCTTCAAAAACTTGTATACCGACAACTTGGTTAGCAATGTCCTGATAAAATCCGCTTTGTGATATTACTCTAACTCTACCTACTGATACATCACCAGCAAATCTTAATGTTTGTTGTAGCTGCATTATAATAATTCATCGTAGTTGATTAATATTGTATTTAATAGCTGTGGAGAAACTATTTTAATTCTTCTTTTCTTTTCATTTAAATCTTCTTCATATTGACGATTAGAAACTGATGCTGCACCTGGAGCTGAAGAATGAACGATATTACCTTTCTCATCTTCATAATGATGCGGAGCATCTGCGTCTTCACCATATTTGTCTTCAATATATGCAGTTAATCTTGGGTAATCCATTACCCAATCAGATCTATAATCAAATCTTTCATTGGCTAGCATAACTACCCAGTGATATTGTGCGTCGCCATATATTTTCTCCGCTACAATTTCTGGAGTCTCTCCATCAACAACATCATACTCATCATATACTGTTATGTTTGCGAGAACATCTCTGCGGAAACGAATGTTTCTTGTTATATCAGTGACAACGAATGCTCTACGCTCACCTTTTATTTCGAAGTCATATAAAAATTTTGGAAAATCTTCGAAGTACATTATAGACCATCCTTAATCTTATCTTTAGTAAGAAGTGAAAGTTCACGGAAACTTAATGTTATATTAATTTGCGTTGGCATACCATTATCGAAACTGTTAAACTGTCCGTTAGGTGTATAGTTCACATTCATTTCTGTTAGTACGCAAGAAGTATGACGATGTAAATTCTCGTTTTCTTTGCCATTTTGATAATAAGCTATATCAAACTCAGAAGGATATACATATAAAAACTCATTAGCATCTTTAAATTCTGGATGCATATGATACTTTAATTCGTAAATAATGCGCATAACATTGGCAGCTTCATCTTTATTTCTTGGAAAGAACTGATAGTCAAACTGGAATGTTCTAAAGTCGACATTTTTAAATACTTGTTCTTTCTTTGGATTTGAAGCCAAACCAAATGCTGCACTGGCAGCTGCACCTTGTTTGTCACTCTTTAAACCCATGGCACCGACAATTGCTGCTGCATCATTACCTAAATTTTTTGCGCCACCACCTTCTAATGCTTTAAGTATTGCTTCTGCGCCAGCAGCTGCAGCTGCGTATGAAAATGTATCTTCTTCACCCCAAGAAACACCATAACGAATATTTAATTGATTTGGAATATGTAAAGCAATAGCTGTCTTTAATCTTTTCTGAGCACGTGTAACAGAAGCAGCTTGGGTTGCTGCTGCACCGATACCGATAGCAGCAGGTGCTGCATTTAGTGCTGCGCCACCAACTGCTCCAATTTTTCCTGCCAACAAGCCACCAGCTACAGCACCTTCAACAACCTGTCCAGCTGCGTTTAATCCAACAAAAGCAGTTTTAGATTTTCCGCTTGTAGGATCATCATATAACTTTTCATTCATAGCGATAGTTGGACCTCTATCTCTAGTTGGAACATCAGCTACAGTTTGTACTGTTTTATCATTAAACAGTTTAGATTCAACAGCAACGTTAATATAAAAAATTACATAATTGCCACCATATTCAGAACTCATTAAATCTTTAGGGTATGAATGTTGTTTTATATTATACGTTTTATCACTAAACGTAGTTCTTTCCCTAGAAGTATATAATGGACCAGTTAATACTTTTGGTGGAACTGCTGGCTGTGATGAGTTTTTTGGCGAAGAAGGAGGTGTGCCGTTCATTGAATCGGCAGCTGCGCCATAATTAGTCCCCATTTCGTCTTGAAATGCCATATTAGTATCCTGAAGCTAAATAGTTGATCGATATCATATTATTTAGGCATGTTTCACAAAAGATTATTCAAACCAATATTTCCAGAAAAATATGCTGGGGATCCAACAAACATAATTATGCGCAGTTCCTGGGAGACCAGATTCGCTTCTTGGTGTGATAAAAACCCCTCAGTTATTAAATGGAGATCCGAGGAAACTATAGTTCCCTATAGATGTCCCACAGACAATAAATTACATCGTTATTTTGTTGATTTTCAGATACAAGTTAAACAGAAAGATGGTATATTAAAGACCTATCTTATCGAGGTAAAACCCTTTAAACAAACTCAGCCACCTGAATATCCAGGTCGTCAAACTCAGAAATATATCACTGAATCCATGACCTTTATTAAAAATCAAGCCAAATGGCAAGCAGCCACAGAATATGCCAAAGATCGTGGTTGGGAATTTAAAATCATTACGGAAAACGAACTTGGCTTATAATGCCTAAATAATAATATGGCTAAAAATCCCTCAACATTACAAGACGTGTTTGAGAAAAACCAATACGATCTAAAGACTGCAGCTAAAAAGTCTCGTGGATGGTTTGAACAACAAGTTCTACTGTTAAACAAACAGAGAATAACACCACCTAAAGTTTTACAGGGCGATACTACACAACTAAAGACTAGTATTACCCCTGGAAAACTTTACATGTATTTTTATGACCCAAAACTAAAAGATACTCTACCGTATTATGATAGGTTTCCTTTGGTGTTCCCTTTTAGAAAAGTAGAGGGTGGGTTCTTGGGTTTAAATATGCATTATCTGCCATATCAATTACGTGTTCGTTTACTAGATCGTTTAATGACTTTTAAGAGTAACGATAAAATGAACGAAACTACAAGAATCAAATATTCTTGGGCACTTATAGACGGAGTCTCTCGTTATAATGGAGCGATTCCTTGCGTTAAACATTATCTGCTAAATCATGTAAGATCTCCTTTTAGGGAAATTCCTGCAAATGATTGGGCTACTGCAATGTTGCTTCCAGTTGAAAGATTCATGGGTTCATCTAAAGATGCAGTCTGGGCAGATTCACTTAGAAAAATGGGTTAAGAAATGGCTGAATCAAAAAACGGTAATCTGAAGAATTTCATTGCCATGGTTAAAACCGAAGGGTTGATGAGAACCTCAAGATATAATGTATCCATGAGATTGCCAAAAAGTATTACATCTTCCCCGAACATGAGAAAACTTCTTTTGTTCTGCTCTGACATAACCATTCCTGGCGTAACTATAGCAACCAATCAGATTAGAATACATGGTGAAGTTCGTGAAGCACCGAACGAAAAAATGTTCGATAATGCCAGTTTATCATTTTATGTAGATAATAATATGGAAGTTAAAAAGTTTTTTGATAATTGGGTCAATTCAATTCAAAATCCAGTTACAAGAAATTTTAGCTATTATGACGACTATGTAACTGAAATTAAAATTGAAGTAGAAGATATTAAAGATAGAAAACGCTACGAAATAACAATGCACGAATGTTATCCAAAAAATGTTGGTCAGATTCAAGTTGGATATGACCAAAAAGAAGTCATGAAGTTACAAGTTTCTATGAATTACAAGTATTGGACTTCTAAATCGTTCTTGGCTCCGATGGAAACTAAAGAATCTCCTTGGGATCGTTTCTTAAAAATGCCAACAATTAATGGGCGAGAATTAACAAGTCTGCCAAGTGTTCCAGAACAATATAGTTCTAACTTTAGCGGATTTCAACAAGAGTATAACACTATGAGTTTTGATGGTAGAGCATAAATAAAGGATTATTATGAAAATTGATGATAAATTGTCAGAAGTTTTTGACACAGTTAAGATTGAAAAGAAAACTGAAGTTGAAGTATTAGATTCTACAGGAAATACTATAACTCCAGTAAATGAAAAGATTGAAGACGACTATACTGTCGCCAGAAACAATCTTCGTGTATTGTTACAACAAGGACAAGTCGCATTAACAGATGCACTGGAAGTTGCGAAACAATCTGAGCACCCACGTGCTTTTGAAGTTGTGGGTAATTTAATGAAACAATTAGCCGATGTAAATCAACAATTGATGGACTTACATCAGCAAAAACAAAAACTTGACGCACCTAGTAAAGCTGAAGCAGCAAAACAGGTAACTAATAATAACGCTATCTTTGTTGGTAGCACAACTGAGTTGAATAAACTTATTAAGAATATGACTAAAGGAGATTGACCATGGCATTACCAATTAGTAGTACACCAACTTATACGTTAGCGATTCCTTCCACTGGGAAGGAAGTTAAGTATAGACCATTTTTGGTTCGTGAAGAAAAAGCATTAATGATTGCTCAACAAAGTGAAGATGCCATGGTAATGGTCAATACGCTTAAAGATGTTGTTAAGACGTGTGTGGTTGGCGATTTTAATGTTGAAGAACTAGCAACATTTGATTTGGAATATATTTTTACACAATTACGTGCAAAATCTGTTGGTGAAACTGTAGATTTAATTTTCCCATGTGATGTTTGTGACGATGAGAAAGCCAGAGTTAAAATCTCCTTTGATATTACAAAACTAAAGGTAGAAAAATCTCCAGAGCATGAAAATAAGATTTATTTGTTCGGAGATGTTGGTGTGGTGATGAAATATCCTACCATGCAAGTGTTAAAGAAATTACAGAACCTTGATACAAATAATCTTGACGATTTATTCAAAATAGTTGCTGAGTGTATTGATTACATTTATCAGGGTAATGAGTTATTTTATGGAAAAGAACAAACTCAAGAAGAGTTATTGGATTTTATTAATAATTTGACTTCTGAGCAATTTAGTAAAATTCAAAAGTTCTTTGAAACGATGCCAAGATTAAAACAGGAAGTTGATTATAACTGTCCAGTTTGTGGTCGTGATCACCATAAAGTTATGGAGGGACTCCAAAGTTTTTTTTGATTAATCTTTGTCATGATAGTTTGTTTAATTATTATAAAATGAATTTTGCTTTGATGCAGTACCACAAATACTCGTTAACGGAACTTGAGGATATGATTCCGTTTGAAAGAGAAGTGTATGTTGCTATGCTAATTAAGTACTTAGAAGAAGAAAAACAACGATTAGATGCACAGAAAAGAAGGTAAAGTATGGCTAAGCCACCAATGACAGTCCATGTTCAATCGAGCGAGTTTAAGAAACTGTTGGAAGTTCAACAGTTATCGCTAGAACACGTTCAAACAATTAGAACATTAGTTGAAACTGGTGCGCCAGCTAAACGTGATGAGGAATTACTTAAAGTTCAAAAGAAACAACTAGAACAACAAGAAGAACTCGTTGAAGTTAGTAAAGTTTCTGCAGAAGAACTAAAACGAATCAAAGGCGAAGAAGCAGAAGCCATTTCAAACATCGCTCAGACTGTTAAAACATTTGATTCAATAAGAGATAAATTTGCAAATTTTGGAAAAGGTCTTAGTGAAAAATTTGGTTCTTTGAGAGCAACAGGAACAACTGCACTTAAAGCAATTAACGTTGGTGGTATATTTGATAAGAAAATTGCATCAAGAGAGTTCGCAGATCAACAGAAAAAACTTGGAAGTGAAAAATCATACAAACAACTCGGTCAAGATTTCGAAGAACGAAATAAAACAGCAAAGAACATCAAGTCAAATGAAGCTGAGTTAGAAAAGTTTAAAAAAGATACTGGTTTAAATGATAAACAAATAGCTGGCACAAAAGAAGGACAGCGTTTATTGGCTAAACGTGAATCACTATCAGACGCATTCGCTAAAACAGATTTACGTGCCAATTTGGTGGCAAAACCACAACCAGCTGGAACTGAGAAAACAAACAAAGAACAAAACGATGAAGCCAATGTTTCTGAAGAAGAAATGGAATCTGCTCGTCGTGAACAAGCCCAAACTGATTTACTCAACAAGATTGAGAAGAATACTTCTGCTCTTGGTGGCGATAAAATGAAAGCTGCTGCACCTAGTGATGGTGGTGGGATGGGTGCTGGAATACTAGGAGGACTTGGTGCAGGATTTAAAGCACTAGGTGCTGGCTTAAAATCACTCGGTGCTGGAGCTGGCGCAGGTATTAAAGCATTGTTAATAGGTATTGCTCAAGGTGTTCAAGCATTGGCAAATCCAAAAGTTCTTCTTGGTCTTGGTGCTGCGGTTTTAGCATTTATGGGTATAGGTAAAGCACTTGAGTATGCTGCGCCATTCATGGAAGCATTTGCACCAGTTCTTATTAAAGTAGCAGATGTTGTTCAAAACGTATTCGTTGCTGCTATTGAACAAATTCCAAATGTTATTAGAGCAGTTGGTGACGTTGTTATGGGTGTGGTCGGTGCAATCTCTGATGCAATTATTGGAACTATTGATGCCATTACATCTTCGATTGAAAGGCTAGCTGCAGTAGATGGTATGAATCTATTACAAGTAGGTGCTGGTCTCATGTCAGTATCATTTGGTATGGCTGCGTTTGCTGCAGCCAATGTGGCTAATGGCTTGGGTAACTTAGTTTCTGGTTTCTTGTCTTGGGCAGGTGGCCAAAAGAATCCTGTAGATCAAATTATTGCTCTTGGCGAACAAGGACAAAATATTGAAAAAGCTGGTATTGGTGTTGAGAAACTTGGTGCTGGTCTAAGAGTATTCTCTGATATCAAACCAGAAAATATCAAAGCAATTGCTGCATTACCTGTTGAAAAAATTGCTGCTATGGGTGCTGCAATGGGACAAGCTAACTTTGTTTCTAATCAGTCAGCTGCCAATGATGGAGCCAGAACTGCTGCAGTGGCAGGTGGTGGTGCAGTAGGAAGCACTATTGTCGCTCCAGTAACAAATAATAGAACAACTAATAATTCAGTGGTTCAATTACCTGTTCGCAATCAAGAACAAACAATGAATCGATATATTAGATCAAGATTCGCAACATAAAAAAAGGGAGCCGAAGCTCCCTTTTCTTTTCTACTCTAAAGATTAATCTTCTTTAGCAATCTTCTCGAAGTAAGACATTACATCTTCATCGTCGTCACTTGCTGACGCAATGGATGGTGCAGGTTTACTTGCGATCTTTGGTGCAGCAGCAACTGGACGATCTTCTTCCTCAGAAAGTTCAGCTGCAGATTTACCTGCAAAAGAATCACCAGACAAAACTTCTTCCAGTTTCTTTTTCAACTCATCATAAGACTTAAAGTTCTTACGATCGAGGAACTCTGCTAGTTTATACTGAGCATTGGCCACCTTAAGAATTGCTTCATCATCAGATGAGATTGCAGATGGTTCAGCGAAAGCAGATTCGTCATAGTTAGTATAACCATCTTTCTTACGCATACGAAGTTTGAAGTTGGCACCTTCCCAGAAATCAAATACGTTTACTGGTTGCTCATCTTCGAAAGTAGGACGTGCTTTGTCCATAATCTTATCAAAGATTTTCTTACCGAACTTAAACAAGAATACCTTACCCTCATTCTCAGGATGCTTAGGATCAGAAACAACAAGAATGTTAGCGATAAAACTTAGTTTACGCTTTTGTGCTTGAGCAATTTTCTTGTTTGCATCAGAACCACTGTTCCAAAGTTTGGTGTTCAATTCACCAACAGGGTCATTCTCACCAAGAGTAGTGAGTGAATTTTCAATATACCATTTCCCAGTTGGACCTTGGAATCCATGAGAAAAGATACGAACCCAAGGTAGCTCATCACCTTCTACACGTGGCAGAAAGCGAATAGTGGCTGTACCATTACCTGCTTTATCACCTTCTAGTTTCCAGAAGCGATCATCAGCATATGATTTTGATTGGGTTTGGGGATTTGCGATTTTCTCGAACTCTCCAGCGATTTTGCCGAAGTCAGAATTGCGCATTTTGCGAAGTGCTTGAATGTCCATTTTATTACCTTTCGTATTTACGGAGTATCGTCGTTTGTATTAGTATTATGTTGTATAAAAATCTCATCATGAATTTCAAGTTCATCCTCGAAAGGATCATCATAATCTTCTTCAACATAACTATTTAGCGTTTTCATACCTCCACTCTTTTTATTATTAGAATGTTTAGCATGTTTACCAGATCGCTTACTGGCTTGCTCATCATCGAATTTCTTCGAATGATTATTCCAAGTCTTGCCCATTTTATAACTCTTTAACTTCTTCCAAAAAACTATTAAAAACTTTTTGAATTTTAATCTTATCGTATTTCACGAAACCTTTAGATTTTTCAATTCTACGTATATCGTTTTCCCAAAGTAATATCATTGATGAGTTAGTTTTCCAAGTATCAATCATCGGATGAAAGTCATCAATAATTCTAACAGTCTCAAGTGTTATCTGATTACCAAGGAATAATTTAAGTATACTACAATAACCTTTATTTGTCAAGTTAAAAATAGAATCTTCTTTAAACTTATTCTTGCAAGCATCCAATAAAATTCTATTGCAATCGTCAGAAAAGATTTTTGTAATACTTTGCTTTCTGCGATTCCACTCAATCAAATTACCTTCTGCTTCTTCCATAGAATAAACTGCGGTATCGCTACCATAGGCAAAGGTAGCCACATAATATTGTATCAAATCCTTATCAACAGGATATTTCCTTGCAAGTTTCTCGAACATTAAACGATCGTTCCTTGCATTAAATGCATCACGTGTTCCCTTTAGGTTACCACGATTTTTAAATACATCGAAATTGTCTTTGGTGAAATGGAGTTTGACAGCTATGTAATACTTATACGCTTTGAATCCGTCCATCAAACATCCAGTTGTGCTTTCTTAGGGAGATAATTTAACTCTTGCATATTAAGAGCCACCTTTTCTTTTAAGGATTTATTGACTAACTTAGCAATATCCTGTGGCTCAAGATAGTTCTCTTTACAATATTCAAGAATAGCATCCATATGCGTGATGCGTTTTTCATTGACAACTTGTTCAATGTAAAGAGAAAATTCGTTTGAAGTTTTAAACATTCTTAGCGTGTTTATTGAGGTAATAACTGGCTGTTCTAATAGCATGATTAAGTTCCGAATATTCTTTCGATTTAAGATTATAAAGTTTCCAGATATTAGTATCAGTTTTTTCGGGATCCATTTTGTTACCGAATTTATCCAGATACATACTGAAAAATTTGTCAAGTTTCATTTTGTCATTCAATAGGCTAATGTAAAGATCTTGAACATCCTTAACATCACCTGCATGACTTGCGGATACAATTTTATTCAATTTAGCGTTCATTATTTAGACTTTCGTTGTATATGATCAATAACTTCTTTCGCATCTTTATATCCAGACAACTCTACTGCTTCTTCTAGATACTCTTGCGATTGTTCAAAGAGTTTTACACGTTGAATGCGAGCAAGTTCTACAAGGTTCAATTCATAAAACTCCTGATCTGTAGAACCATCATTATAAACATGTTCCCAAGTTCCATCAGGTTTTAAACGAATCTTCATTAAGATTTTCTTGCTCATCAACCTCTCCTCATCTTAGCAATGTCAACTGCTTGTTCGTCAGTGAAGATAGGAACAGCATTTGACTTATGCATGGTACCAATACCTTTAATAGCAGTTCCAGTATATACCTTGTCGGGTGCTTTAGTACATGGACCACCAGTAAAAGGGAGACTTGGAATCTTAGGTGTCTCACGACAAGCAGGTGTCCCAAGTGAGTATACATCACTGAGTTGTTGTTGCTTTCTTGGAACAACAGTCTTTGTGGCATACTTCTTCAACATGGCTTCCCATGATGCTTGCAACTCACGTTGCTTTGCATTCGGTTTACGTTTCTTGGATCGACCAAGACTAGTGTGAATAACAATCATAATATAATTATACCTGATTATTGAATTAAAGTAAAGTTAAACTTTGGATATTTGGACGTCATACTTCACTCGGTCCATTTTGTGGTCATATACTGTCATGGTAGAAGCAATGCCAATTGCGTTGAACATATTTTCAAACAATTGTCTTACAACAGTATTGACTGACACGTTATCACCAACACCACGTTTAATTGCAGCACCAGTAGTATAGAACGAGACGCCATTTACAATAACACGATATTTCATAACAGTTCCTTTTCAATCATCATAAGACTATTATACACCGAAACTGATTTATTGTAAACCCCCTAAAAAACTCGTATAAAATCAACGAGTTAGATAACCCCTTAGGTTGTAGGGTTATTTTTTAGGAGTATTTCCCTGTCCGTGAGCTACCGCATAGGCTACGCACATAACATCACCACTGGAATATGCGCATTTTACTGCTACTGGGTCAATTCCTTTAACGATAGCAGATTCGATATTTGACTTTATCGCTAATGTTTGAAAATAACTATAAAAAGTTAAACAAATAATTCCTGTTATTACTATTAGCGTTGCACCAATAATAAATCCAAGTTTGTCTTTGTTGTTAGTTAATTCTGGCATATTTTCTCCTTTACCAACTTCCATCATCAATAATAATCCTGATAGAAATAAATCCACAAACCAAGTATATACCTTTCATTTTTGGATTTAAATCATCAGGGTGCATGAACTCTGATCTAAATGACCAATGACATGGATTTAGAGCAAAGTTAATCCATACTCCTGAATATTTTGCGTATTTAATTAATGTCTTTAACTGCATCGCATAGTCCTAACTCTTTTGCTTCGGTTGCTGATAACCACATATCTTGTGGTGGTAAGAGAACCTCACGAATTTTCTTCTCAGATAATCCAGTGCATTTTTTATAATGGCTGATCATACGTTTCGTGGTCAAATCAAATTCTTTCACTGTCGCAAACAACTCATGTTCTTTACCAAACGCACCCCACGAATATTGGTGCGAAAGAATAGAAGTATTTGGTGTAAGGATTCGGTTTCCTTTTTCACCAGCAATGAAAATCATTAGCCCAGCTGAAGCAATCTGACCAAGTCCGATTGTTCTAATTGGAATAGCTGAGCCACGCATAGTGTCAACTAATGCAAAAGCTGCATTTAAGTCACCACCTGGAGAAGTGATAACCATATTCAATAAATCAGCACGATCTTCTTGGAAATTATTTTCAAAAATCCATTCGACAGCCTGTTTACAAGTTGCCAATGTAACTTCTTCCATTAAAAGAAAAAAGGAATGGCGTGAATGTTCTTCTTTTACTTGTAAATTTAATTTTTGCATCATATCAATCACCTTTAATCCCTATAAAAAATGTGTCTACCGATTTTGGTAGTTTTTTCCAACTTCCATTTTGGGTTCACGTAGTCGGCATGGTAAAACTTTGCGCCATTGGTGTTATCTGGCAGCTTTTCATAATTTGCGTACACGTACAACGCAACTTCTAAATTATCTCTATAAACATTTTGGTTAATATATTTTCTTGGTTCACAAAACCAAGAAAATTGACAAGTTGAATTGACTTTTTGCTTAACTACTGAGCAAATATCTTTTGGGAATCTTGGGTCTTGTACTCGATTCATCGTGACCATTGCGACAGCAACCTGTCCATCACGTGGCTCGTAACCTGCTTCATAATAAATGTTTTCTGCTAAACAATCAACTTGTTTTCTAGCGTCACTGGTTAACTGACCATATTTGATGTCAAGTAATGTATAACCCTTATCATAAAATGTAACAGCAGCAGTTACGGCTATCATTACTGCTATTGAAATAAATGTTACTCGGATTAATTGCATAAATCTCCTTAGTAAGTTAAAGAGTGTGCATGTGACTGCACACTCCAATCCCTATCAGGTGGACTTCTTAGTCTTTGTATCTACTGGGATGTTTGAAACAAAACCATTGAGAGCAGTCGCTTTCGCAATGATTTCGGCTTCACTTGGATATGATGGGAATCCTGGATGTTCTGGGATTGTTCCACCATTGATTTTAGCAGAGTCGACCTTTACATGCCAGTCGTTGCTAATTTGTTCACGCTTACCATAGTATTCATCGTTAAGCATGTCTTTCGCCATTTTTAATAGTTCAAGGCGAATCTCGAACGGAGTCATGTTACTCATATTTTACTACCTTTCTGTGTTGTGTGTAAAAAGGTGGTTTTATTGGGTTCCACCAACCCACTGTCTATTATTTAGGTATTACTTTTTCGCTGGTTCAGCTTTTGGCTCTACTTTCTTAGGAGTAGGTTTCTCTGACTTAGGTGCTGGAGGACATTTACCTTGTTTGTCCTTAGTTACGCAGTTTGTTTCTTCTTTCTTTGCTTCTGGCTTCTTTGCAGGTTCAGCTGCGAAAGAAACAGTTGCGAATGCCAACATTACTAATGCGATAATTGATTTCATAATAGTTCCTTAATAAAAGTTAATGATTTACTGCACATTAATGTCGTCACTTTTCTTGGTACAAGATGTCTAAGGACATCGGTTGCCAATAATGAGCAAAGACTTCACTAATTCGTGGTGAGTTATTCTGTTACGAGGAAACCCACCGAAACCCTAAGCAGTGTTTAGGCTGCTAATGCGTAAGTGCTATCGTTTGCATTTACTAGATTTGCTTCATTTACGACGATCGCCTGTCGTGTTGCCGTCTTCTCTATCTCACGCTGTCGAAACCTAGTCACCCCCATCATAGCATACTGACCATCAATACGTCGCTTCACGACCCATTATGTTTGCTACCGATAACTCGGTTCGTCCAATATGCTATGGTGGAGGTGGTGGGAATCGAACCCACGTCCAACATGCCTTCAATCAGAAGGGTATACAACAATTCTTTATTTCTTATAAAACTTTTCTTTTTGTTTAATAACTTCTTGATAATATCTATTACTTGCTTTAAAATCTAACGGAGTAATAGTAAGTGATTTATCTTCAAGATCTTTAAATCTACCATTCTTTTGTGCTTCTACAATAATACGATTAATATTATTTAACAATTCAGGATTAGCATCTTTTTTCGCATACAAAGCAAAATAAATTCCATCAGTATTTCCCTTTAATCCAGCTTCTCTAAAAGTTGGTACGTTTGGATGTTTAGCGATTCGTTTATCAGAAGAAACAAATACAGGAGTAACTGCGCCCTCATTAATATAATCATTCAAAGCAAAACTACTTAAGATCGCCCAATTAATATTACCACCTTTAATATCAACTAAAATTGGTGGAGTACCTTTATATGGAACAGGTTCAAACATAACAGGTCCAGTTAAATTTAAACTTTGCAGCCACAATGATGGACCACTATTTACCCCAACAGTACCAAACTGAATGTTACCCTTTAGATTACGATCAGCATTCTGTCTTGTCGATACGGCTAACATATAAGGACTAGTACCGATAATATTAGTTACAACAAACTCATTATATTTGTCTGAATTAACACTCATCTGTCCTGTAATAACATCATCATTACTGAAAATAAATGTATTATTACTATTATCGGTTTCAGTGAGCATGTAATTAACAGCGATTGCAGTATTTCCTCCTGGTTTATAATTGAAAACAAAATTGGTATCAGGATATTTTTCATTTAATATCATGGCAACTTTTCTTCCAATAATATCACTGGAACCTCCAGGTGCAAGTGGAATAATAATATTTACATTCTTACTGCTGAATGTAGAAGCCACAGCACTCGTTGCAATAAACAACGAAATAAACAATGCATAAACGAACTTCATCTGGTAAATTACCTTTCTAAAAAATTTATATTAAGATTTTCTGGTTTAAACGATACATTAAAATTTATACGATCGTGTGTAACATTATTCACACCATGTAGTATATATCCATTAAAAAGTATCCAAGTATTTAGTGGGAATATTGTTTTATCCAACACAATCAAATCATCAATATTATTGTAACTATATGGATATGGTTTATCCCATTTAGTCATATCAAATATAGCAGGTTGTCCTGGACGCAAATACCAAACAGTTTCTACGTTATCACCACCAGCATCAATTAAATAATAAAATCTAAGTTTCCCAGGATTATCAACATGCGGTCCAGTAACAGTAGAATCGCCAACGCTTTTACGTATACCTGTTTCTGTAAAAGTTGTTATAATATTTTCTCTTACCCACTGTTCCCATTCTAATCCCATATTAAAATTAACCTGACATCTGGAATTTATTTCCTTGCCATTTTGGATCAATTTACGATCCATATATTCTTGTGTGGTTATATTCAATAAAAAATTTTGATTTGGTTCATCTTTAGAATTGACTTTATCCAAACCAAGTTTTACAAAATGGTCTGGTATCTTTGGTAAATTTGGTAAAGGAAACCAAGTAAAAAGTGGTGGCAACAATATAAATCCTTACATCACACCATTCTGTGTGACTCTAATTAGTGTAACATTTCCATTTGCACCAATTACAACTTTAAACATATCTCCCTCTTTCCAACCTTCAGGAAGTTTACGTTCTTCCAATATAATTATATTTGGCGCAATCTCAGCATTTAATAACATTATACCCTACTTTCTCATATTTGTCAAACATTTTTAATTCTTTTATAATCTTGTCGCAATTTCACAAACTCACCGATCCAATCATCTCTCTTTTCTTCAAAAATAAGTGGTTCGTGGTCATCAACACCCATTATAATAACCATACGTCCAACTGGTATACCAGTTCTCTCTTCGAATGCGACAGCATATGCAGATGTTTGCATAAAATAACCAGTAATCCAGTCACGCTGTTTAACTTTCGAAGAAGTTTTAAAATCTATAACTGCAAGTTTACCATCATATTCTGCAATACAATCAACTGTTCCTGCAACTTCTAGGTGGTCAGAATAAAGTGGATCTTCTAATGCATGTATATTATTAATTTTATCTAGGTAAGGAACTAACCCTTTATATATTTCTTGATCGAATATATCTGGTTCAACAGACTCTCCACGCAAATAGGATTCGCAGAGGGTATGTATTCTTGTTCCTCGAGTGGCTGCTCTGTTGGAGATTTTATTTGCTGCTTCTTCTCCAACTTTCTTTCTCCACTCCATGATTGATTGTTTTGAGTGCAGTCCCGTAACTGTGGTGACGCTTGGATATGATTTACCCGATGGCGTTTTATATACTCTCGTACCATCGGGTTTTGTATCACGTTCAAGTTTGGGAAATTCATGATGTATAAAATTCTTCATTAAGTTAACAAATGTATCGCCTCATTGTAATGTTTAATTCGATCATCAAGTCCAATGTAACCACCATTAATTTTGCGTGTCATTGTCTTGATATCACCTGCGTCTGCTTCTCTATTTAATCCATTCTTATTCCAGAACCAAATAGCAGACATTAATGCAAAATCACGATCCGCAGTAACCCAATCTGGATTATCAAACAGATTCTGCCAATCTTCAAACATGTCCTTGGCAAACTGCATGTAATTATTTTTGCCAGTTAATTGAATTGGACCACGTCCACGATATTTCCAACCATCGCCTGATTCTTCTGGTCCATTACCCATACGATTTGCGTAAACCTTATTGGCAATCATTTCTGGTTTGCGTGCATAAGGTGTTGCTGACTCAAGAGTAGGGAAATACTTCTTGAATATTGAACATAAACCTTGTGCTGAGTAATTTAAGTTTTCTTCGAATACTGTCCAACCACCAGACTCATGTCCACACTGAGCAAGGAATGCTGCTACACGATGTGGAGTGTTGATCTCATAAGTTGGGAACACGCTATTCATTGATGTAGCCCAAGATGCTGGATCTTGTGCTCTTGGGAATAGATGCTTGAATTGTTCTGCTGTAATCATTTCTTATCCTCGTAATCTTCGTACTTTAATTTAGCCAAGATATAATCTTTAACTAACGATGAGCGAACGATATCATCTACAGTAAACTCAATACGAGTAAACGCTTTCATGTGTTGTGCAATATCAAAAAATTTCAAAATACCAGTAACATCGTTCTTTCTTTTATTTAGATCGGTTTGACGATAGTCACCGCACCAAATAATTTTGGACATATGTCCAACACGTGTCATAACAGTATCAATTTCTTCATACGTTAAGTTCTGCATCTCATCAACAATAATGATTGCATTATCAAAAGACATACCACGAATAAAGGATGTAGAAATAAAACTAATATATCCCTGTTCTTCTAAACGATCCCAAGCATCTTTACGATCAAATAATTGGTGGCAGATCTGACGATATGGTTGTTCATAGATTTCCATCTTTTCGCCAACGTCTCCTGGAAGATGTCCGATTTCACGAGACTGTACTGCAGAACGAACTACAATAATCTTGTTGAAGGGATTTGATTTATCAAGTACTTCTTCGATTGCTTTGTATAGTGCAATAAAAGTTTTGCCAGTACCTGCTACTCCATGCAATGCTATAAAATAATCACCTGTTTTATACGCATCGAAAAATAATTTTTGGTTATCAGTTAATGGTTGAAATGTTTTTAAATTATCTAAACGTAATTTTAACTGATTGCTACCGACAGGTTTTGTTTCACGCTCGTCATTATGAATTTCTACTACTTTCTTTGCAGCTGATGTGCGAGCCATTAAAGATCCTTGTGATTATAGTTGTGAGGAAGTTTTTCTTAAATCGTTATGTGGGTTTCTTTCATTAATTTTTTGCAGCACCTCCTTGAACCCTGTATCTTTTTTAATAGAAACATGATCGCCTGTGATTGCTGGCGCAGTTATAACGGATTGAATGTGGGGATTGTCGATGAGAAATTGCTCACGATCCGCAATTTTCAGAAATTTGTCAAACTTCTCGCCAGTGTTGTTGTCAATAAAAGTATATGTGGGCATAATTGTATTTAGCAAATCCAAGACGGAGTTGGGCGATTTTTCCAAGAAAACATTCTCTGTTTATCACCGAGATAATAATTTTTATAAGAAGAAACAGAATCACCTGCTACTTTGTAGTGGTCTGGCATAGCAGGAGTTGGCTCTGTAAATGGTTTATCTTTTGGAATATTATTCGGTGGGTATTGTAAATCACCTAGCAACATGGAGCACTTATGGATTTTACCATAGCGATAATTATATTCCTGAATTAAATCACGGAACATGTTGTATAGCCACTGATAATTTTCCAGTGATTGTCTTACCCAAATAGCCGAAGGATGATTAACATGGGTAGCACTGTAAAGCACATTATTGCGATGATCGCCAATAGTCCAAGTCTTTTTCTTACGCCCAGAAACCGAAGTAGTAATGGACTCGTGACCATCAAGGACACGATGAGCAGTAGATAGTAGTTGAGCATATTCGAGAATCATCTTTACGCAATGTTTATCAACGTGCATTTCTGCACAAATTTTTGTATCATGATGTAGATAAAATATATTCACTTGTTCCTCATTTGATGTTTATATTCACGTTTCAACCAATACTTATATTTACGAAAATATTCTTGCGCACTAGATTCTGGAATAGACATACCAAGTTCCATATATTCATCTTTATGTTGCATCCACATTTCTTGTATCCAGAATCTAAAGTTCATGTCAGCATCCTTATCAAGCCAATAAAGTCAATCGTCACCAAGAGCATGTAGTTAGCCAGCATCCCAAATGATTTCCTAGTATAAGCAGCCCAAGCATACATAGCACAACCACTAATCCAGATAGGATAAAGAATAAGTAATGGCGGAGTGGGAACAGTAAGAGCCATAGTGATACTACAGCCAATACTAATAGCCCAAGCCAGAAGTTCAATAACGAAACGAAATGGGTGAGAGTCCCAGTCATCTTTTATCCATTTGAAAGTGGTTGCAAATAAATCATTCATCCTAGCCTTAATCCGTTAAGTGCTCTAACTTGAGTAATTGTTGAATCCAGTAATGGAATTGTTGTTGCTGCACTAGTATGCAAAATTCCACGACCCCCTGCTCTATTGAATGGGTCAATACACCCTGCTGAATCGTCTACTAAAATGTTCGGGAACATACTTCCATAGGGATTCAATGCATACTTGGCTTTTTCAGCTTTTGTGCGAACAAAATTTGGTTTGTAATTAATGTTCTTTTCTTTGAGCCAAATTTTCTTTTGTCTTTTAACTTCATCACCAACAAATGGATCGAATGTTCCAACTGATGTTAGAATTTCAATATCAATATCGGTAAGAGTTTTAACATGATTTAAAAGTTGTTCTGCGTCTGACATAAAATTTAAATCTCTAAAAATTTTATATTCCATCACAGCCTTTCTAAATTTTCTTCCATTGTCAATCGTGCCACCAATTCCTTGGTACGCTGTGTTAAAATCTGCTATCACGCCATCCATATCTAAATAAAGTTTAATTCTCATGGTACTACCTTTTTTATTTTTTTACTTTTACAAATTTATGAAAGTTGGGTGGTTTCCAACCTTCGGGTTTTAGGATCTTACCATCTTCTCTACGAATCACTTTACCAGTGATTTTATCAATTTTGGCAAGATTGGAAGCTGCACCCTCGTCCCAGATATTTTCACAATCCCAGCCACGTGAGTGCATGTAACCAACAATAACCCAAATCATATCAAAACAAGCATCGATCGTTTCTGCGTCATCGTGGTCACGAAGTGCATCAATATATTCACGATACTCTTCGTCAATTAAACTAGAGTAAAGATCTGCTTGATCGTAATTATCTTCTCCGATCTTTTGACCAGCGGAACGCATAAAAACTTGAACATCAGTAAATACTTTACTCATTTGTTTCTCTCCGTATCAAAAAAGAATCCTGAATGTTGTATGTCCTCTTTTTGATCGGGGTTGTATTTAGTGTCCGTAGGTGTTTCGAATTCTTCGTTATACCATTCTGGACCTGTTCCATAATATTCTTCATCTTGAATATAATCAAGTGTTCCTGCTGGCATAAAACCTGCGCCACGAAAAAAGAGATCCGTGTTTTCCAGAATACAATCCAAAGTATCAGCGTCAAATTCATGGGTCAATTTATGACCCATCGGTTTTCCGTAAATATCTGTATGTTCTGCAATTAGTGTAAACTTAGGCATAGTCCTGCTCCATAAATTTAATTTTTTCTTTAAGTTCTTGGTTTTCGTCCTTGAGTCTTAAAACTTGTGCGTATAGATACGCAACTGCTTCTTCGATTTCATTGGGACAAATCTTGTTATGAATATCCTCGATGTGTTGTTCAATCTGTTTTTGTGATTTCATCTTTCTTCCTCAAAGTCCAGCTTCCATTTTTGTTATCAATCCATTCGAGGACATCTCCCTCTTTCCATCCAACTTCAGCAAGCATCTCATCAGAGAAAGGAAGCATTAACTCACCTGTCTCTGAATCTTCTTCTACAATAATAGTCCATTTACTCATAATGTATATCCAACCAGTTTGTATCTTCAGGAAGAATCTCTATTGAGATTCCATTCTTTGACGCATTCCCAATCATATTATTGAGCACAGAACTACCATACATGTTGGTTCCATATGCGTCTTTATGACATTCATAAACAGAACCAGAGCTACCTTGAAAATAATAACAATATCCTTCAAGAGTAGCTTTGGTAATACCACTATTCAATTTCCAAGAATCAGATCCTGCCCAGCCACCATACCAAGATGCAAAAACTTTATGGATAGGTGGGGTGTTATCAGAAGCAATCTTGACAACTACCCACTTGTCTGGCGTATAATCGCTCATACTTCCACCACTCTTAGTTGAAAGCGATCTGCACGATCTTCGTAGTTAATGTAACCACGTGGATTACAAACAACACGACACTGCTTAATCATGTAGTCAAAGTCTTCATGAGTGTGACCATGAGTCCACAATTTAATTCCTGGACGATCCATAATAAATTGATCCAAGCGAGAGTTGTAAGCACCATTCATCAAGTGATCGGTTTTATACCGAGGATGCTCTGAACCTTTGCTCGGTGCATGATGCGTGCAAACAACAACAGTCTTCGATAGAGGAATATTATTGTAAGTGTCCTCAATAAACTTCAGCATGGCTTTGTGGTCTTCCACTGCATCTTGCGGAGACAAGTATGCTTCACGAACTTTGAATGCAGCACCATAAACAATTTTACCATCGGCATCTACCTTCGGTGTTCCAAATTGGTCAAGAACAGGTTCCATAGTTCTAAAGCTGACAGTACGAGAACTGTTCTTACAAATCTGAAAGTCATTCATGCGACGTTCAACATAACGCATGGTCATCTCGTCTTCACCATTCATATCAGTCCACAAAGTGCCACCGATAAACACATAATCACCATGTTCCCAGACTTCTTTGTCAAGGAAGTGAATGTTGTCGCCACATTGTTTCATGGCATCTCTCAGATAGCCAGCAGAAGTTGCGAAGTCACCATGGTAATGCTCGTGATTACCCATAACATAAACAACATGAGGGAAGTTCCTACTGCAAGCAGTAAAAAACTCAAGATAACGATCAGTTTTAGCAGAAGAAAGAATATTATCGGTAACACGAAGATCAACAGCAGTACAAATATCACCAGATAAAACAAGTACCTCAGCATTTTCTGTGTTTTCCAAATTTAACTGCCCAAACTCTAAATGGACATCTGAGCAAATTGCGATTTTCATTTTATAGCACCACCAAAATAAGTAATCAATAATTTCAACGCAGGAATATATTCCTTTGCGTTTTTTGCGTAGTCTTCTGGATGAACATAAAGTCCATATCCCCAATCCATTTTATAAACCAGTCGTTGCGACTCATCCGCTTCAAACCACATCTGTTCTTTTAACAGATAATCAAGCTGATCTTGCATCACTGCAATGGCAACACCATCTGCAACTTCGTAGGGGATCTTAATACCAGTTTCCATAATATAATTATACTCCAATTACCAATAAATGTAAAGAATATTATTCTTCCTTACGCCATGTCCTTGCAAGGTTATTCTAGGATCGTTTGCAAAAGATGATCCACCCACTCGATGTAGGTAACGATCTTTTGCAATAATCAAATCACCTTTGCCATATGTCAACTTAACTGGATCTTTGAGATCGCAATCACATTCATCTCCAAGGAGTCCATGATGTTTTCTACAATAGAACTCAGGTTCTTCTTTGTATTTGGTTTCAGTCTGCGGATAATACTCATAGGTAAAGTCACCATCGGTGAGCATTAGCGTAAACGTGAACACCTCATCGAAATAGTCAAATGACTTGTAATCAGAAAATACGTACTCATATGGGTAACGCAACTTCTCATCATCATAGTGCCAGATGCGTGGAGTTTCCTGCGTAATAATTTGGTATCCAGGTCTACTAAACTTCTTTATGTATCTTACGCTATAAACACCATAAAGATCCTGTAGCCTTGTATGTAAGATAGATTGTCCAAAACTATCAGTGTCAAATGTTTCCGTATAGATTTTCCATGCAGACTCACGATCGAAATTTGTGGAGATTAAATGGCGATAGAAACTATTCCCAAGTACGTAAATGTCCTTGTAGAATTTCCATGCGGATTCTCGTTCCTTGACTTCTGCAACAATAAAGTCGCAGTCAGAAGCAGAGACGAAAGTCTTTTTAACCTCAACCATATCAGTGCAATGAAACTTCTTTTTCAGTTACAGGGAGCAATGCTTCATGAATCAGACGATTGAAGTCTTCTCGATTCCCGATAAACATATTCATCAGTGCCAGTCTTGCCAGAACAACGCTGCTCAGACTTAACATATTAATCTCATATTTAATCCCAAGATCGCCCAACATATCATCGATCTCATGGGACAACTTCTCTAGGTTTTCATCACTTATCATTTAACTTCTCCATTAGTTGTGCCAACTCTTTTTGATATTCCTCGCCATCTTTGGGATCGTAATCTTCCATGTAATACTGTACGTATAGCATGGCTTCAGCTGCTTCGTCCTCAGTGCAACCATAGACTTGCTGAATATCCTCAGCAGTGATATTCTTGCAGTCTTCATAATCAATATCAATGGTGTGGTCCATATCATACCATAATGACAACTTTCCATTGACATTATAGAATGCGTACCAGCTACTATTGCTCCAACGTGCGTAACTCATTACATTAAATCCTCATCATATTGTTCATGTTCAGAGTAGGAGTCCCCATTGTCCAAAATATCGTATACTTCCTGGAGTGTTATATTCAGGAGTCCCGAGATTGAAATTGGACGGAGTCCCTCCTCCCAGAGTTTCCAAACTTCATCATACATATCCTTAGGTTCCCAGCGTCCAATCCTCATTTCAGTCTCCGTAATGTCGCATTACTATTTGTGCACAGTCAATGAACTTGATATTGTCGGACAGCTCAATCTGAGATAAACAATCATTTCCAAGAGCATGCTGCATCAGCTCATACTCTAAATTATGGCAATGCTTTCTAAGCGAAGCGACCACGACCTGTTGTTCCTGTCTCACGGACAAATTCAAATTCACGTTCCTTAAATTAAACCCATGCATTTAAACCACCTTTAATACTTTCAAAACCCAGCCAAAATCGACTGTAAAACCAATTCTACCCCAATACTCATTAAAAGTAAAATGATTTTCTTTTCGACTACTATTTGAATAAACTCTTGGCAAAAGCATTAATTGCAACACCAAGGAGTCCCGCAAGGAGTCCCAGAACTGCAATATAAGTGAATACAATTTCTAAGTTATTTTCCATGTTCTAACCTTATAATTTAAATACCACAACTTCTTTTCTTTACCATCTCTGGGTATCAAAATGGTGGTACTTTTACCTTTCCACTTCTGTTTCCAAACATTCCTGGGAATGCTGTATAATGCAAAATATTCGTTCTTATCAAATGGATTGCAAACTAAAACATGTAAATCGCAATTTTTAGTTTTCAAGTTCGTCACTGATCCAGCCAAGCGAGTATATTCATACTCTTTAGTGACCCCAGTTTTCTTGGAAGTATAACTACTTTTACCAATGGTTTCATTGACAACTGTAAACTTACATTCAGACTTCTTACTCCCCTTGATAAAATCAGATCCATCCTGGTCGGTGACTTTAAACCCTAAAATGGATGCAACAACATATTCAGCCATTTTCTCTAGTTCACAGCCAAGGAGTCCCGAAAGTTCCTTTTGGAGTCCCTTATCTGGAACAAGACTAATAAGATTCTTTGTAACCAAAGATCGTTTTAAAGCATCCTTAAAGGTTTGTTTCGTTGTAATATCACGTAATTTCATACTTCCTCCATAATAAAGTACTTCAATAATATAATTATACTACAAACCTGAATTATTGTAAAGGAGTCCCTAGGAGAGTTCTTTACCCTCAAATATGTAATGACCACCCCTACGACTCTGAACCCATGTAATCGCCCAGAGCATATGATTCTGTTTCATGGCGTAAATAATGGATTCATTGCCAGACCACCCTGCAGTGGAAATATGATAGCGTTTAGTGGTATCAAGAAGTTTTTCCTGAGTCCATTCATCTATACCACCATCACATTCATTCCAACCCCAAGAACGAAGATACCAAATACTCTCAATGAATTTAAACCATCCAGAAATATCGTCCCAGTGCCATTTCTCAACAATCTCCAACGCTTCATCCGTGGGGTATCCGTCATCATCTAAGAGTTCTGCTTCTCCCAAGAGGAAGGCGACTCGCTCTTTATTCTCTGCAATTTCTTTCTCTACTCTTACACGAGATTCTTCATAATCAATCATATTTCCACCTCATAAAATTTCTTCAAAGTTCCTTCATGAATACGATGATTCTTATTGGAAGATCCTTCATTAACCTTAGTAGAATTCCAGTGTCCATTCCCATTATGTCTGGAGGTAAGTTTAATCCTGACATTACTGGTCTTCGATTTAAGTATCATTCCAATCTTATACATCATAACTCTGCCTGTGATTTCGTAAGATTAGTCTCAAGATTTATTTTAGACCCATCATCAATAATTGCAACCAGGAGTCCCGCATTGACCAAAGTTCTTAGAATAAATCGCTTAAAAGAATCATCGGTCAAATCCATGGCATTTACAGTTGCCCATCGATTATCACTGGTTCTTGCACGAACAAACACTTCCATCATATATCCTTTCGGTTGTTACAAGGAGTCCCTTAGTTATTACAGGAGTCCCTTAGTTAAAATTAGGGGTCGGGTTATAACTGAGCCATAGAAAAGACCTAGGAGTCCCTGGAATCCCTTCGATATGTTTTTACCCCTACCCCCTATAGCATAAATTTTTCAATATATGCCATGGCTTTTTCACACTCGCAATCTGCAATTTCATCGGATTGCGCAAGTAGAACCATTTGTTCCAATGTATCTACTTCATTCATAGTTTCTTCATCAAGACTATCTCGCCACTGCTCATAGTCTTCCACGTCTTTTAGTTCCCACATGGTGTCCAGAAGTTCTACTTGTTTCTTAGTCAGTCCAGTAATAGTAATCATTGGTCATATCCATAGTATTCAACAATTTCTTGCACACGCTCTACTTCTAGATTATAGAGTTTGGCCACATACTCTATGTCCATATTGTACATACGCAGTGCATCTAACACATCAAACACAAGTTCTTTTACAGCAGCCATATTATAATCACCTCTCTATGCATAGGGGAGTGTATAGATACCCCCCATTAAGCAGTCAACATGTATGTAGCAAGGTCTTTCCAGTCGCTGTTTGCAGCACGAACCTTGGAAACCGAGATCAGCGTACGTAGGGAAATTTCCTTACAGTCTTTGCTGATTTCACGAATCAGACCAAGAGCATCTTTAACGATGTTCTTGTCATACTCAGGCAGAAACTCATCAGACAGAGCGATCGTTTCCATACGCTCGATTTTCTGTTCAGTGGTCATGGTGAGGTCAATCATCATGGAACGACTACGAATGGCTTGGTCAATTTTACCATCATCCATATTGGAGATGAAAATAACACGACCTTCGAAGTTAAACGAACGAGGAAGATCTTCGTCTTTCATGTCAGCATTCCAGGAGATGATACGCTTACCGTAGCTATCCAGAGCCGACTTCAACAGATTCAGTGCAACAGGGTCTTTCAGAACCGAGTCACAGTCATCAAAAACGATGATGGATTTGTTGTTTTCAAAGAGGGTACGATAGAGACCTTTCGGTGTAGAGTAACCCTTAACCATGGTGAAGCACTTGCGAGTATTGATGATAGAGCCAACTTGGAAGTCTGCGAGATCAGAGATGTCTTTGTAACCCTTAGTTTCAAGAGTTTTGGTCACAGTGTAGGTCTTACCCAAGCCACCCTCACCAGTGATAATGGCAGAGGGCTGAACACCATCAGCAACCATGGACACCAACTTCTCCACGAACGAGAAACGCTGATTAATGTCAAATTTGGTAGACTTGGACTCTTCGATTTTGGTTTCACCCATAATCATAGAGTAGGGAGCTTTCACACCAGTGATTTTGCGATAGTGAAACTCAACAACTTCCTCAAGACCACGACCAGTTTTGCCAGTGGTGACCTTTTTGTCACCCAAAAAGATAACAGACTTGCCAGAACGATCGGTTTTGATAGAGATTTTCAGAGTATTCACAGAGTTCCTTTCACATTTCATCATAAGACTATTATACACTCACTCTGAATTGTTGTAAAGGACTAAATTTACCTCAAAAACTCGTTTAAAATCAACGACTTAGACCCTAAAATAACCCTTCAGAACGAAAGGTTATCCTCTTTATCAACCCTAACACCGTAATTTTACTCGAAAGTCAAATAAAAATCAAATTTTTTTACTAAAAAGTCTTGCAATCAGTCTTTTTCGGTCCAGAGATCGCCAGAAGCCACGAATTGATTGGCTGGCAGAGAGGGAGACATGGGTGGAAGGTAGAGTTCATTGGGATCAGTGACCAATTCTTCTGTCTTGGGAAGGGTTTTATTACGTGCAGTCAGTTGATTACGAGTAAGAACTTCCCACTGACCAGGAGATCGTTCTCTTTCAGAGTGTTGCTTGGCTTGAGCATGAGACATATTGGCTTTCTGTGTCTCGGTAATGGTGCGACCACGATTAGAGCAGGACTTTGAGCAGTACGGTCCACGCTTTTTATGCTGAGTCGAACAGTATGGGCAGGTCTTTTGTCTGTACGTCATAATAATTGCGGTAGTAGAACACCAGATATACTTTTAGTCTCTTTCATTTTCTCCCTCGAATTCACATATGCAATATTCCCACTCAAAGCATGTTTCATCGATCGGCAGAAAGTCAAACTCAGCACAATAATGTTTGTATTTCCCTGTAAGTAATTTGCCATGGTGATGTAGGCAGTCTTGTTCAAATTCTGTCATTTTCATTCTCCCACTGTAGATATGATCGAACATCGAATATCAGTTCTTGCACTTTATCATGCTCCATGCATTCTGGATTCCATAAGCCACCTGACTCGAAGTAATTCTGTATTCTTAGTAGTAGATTCTCTCTTGTAACAGTATTCATGGATATAACACCAATTCTGTTCGTTCCACTTCATCCCATCCGTATTGCATTATCGTTCCACATTTAGTTGCTCTCTTACGATAGGTATAGACTTCCTTCACTTGATATGACTCTAGCCAATAAGTGTAATCACGAATCTCCACTGGAAACCATGCGAATTTCCTACGAATTCTTGCATCACCCTCACTGGGTAAAGTTCTTTTGGTTTTCCACTTCATTTCTTCGTTCCTTATAATATAGATACGTGGTCACTTGCCACTGGAATTGTAATGGATGATGCTCGAAGTTGACCAGTTTATCTCCGTAGTGTTCTTCGAGTTCTTGATATAATTGTAAAATTTCTTGGTCCGACATCGCTTCGCTCTTAGAGAGATAGATCAGTAAATAGATCCTTCCTGTCCTGGCTCATTGGAGTTGGTGCAGGGTAGAATGTGATGAGTGGCTTTGGGACAGCGTTTATTGCCACAGTCAGGACATAGACGCATGAACATGGTGCTTGGATCTCTGCAGTCGATTGGTCTGCAGGTATGACACCAGCAGCGATTCTTTTGAAATTCCAGGAAATTGGGATCGTCCAGTGGGGTAGTTTTAAACTCTGAATTTTTCATTTTCTCCTCAGTTCATCAAGTTCCCATAGGATTGCAGCCAGTAGGATGAGTAGTAGATATTCCATTATACAACCTTATTTGCCAGTCTGAGAATCTTCACTTGGTCATTGGGAGCGATGTATGCACGGACAGCGACATGAGTCTTGTATTCAATTGGATCTTTGAATTGTGTAAATTCCAGTAGTTGGTTCTCGAGCATGAACATTGCAATATCATTGGCGAGTTTTTCCTTGATTCTCTTGGCAGCGTCCACGTCTCTACCAAGAATCTGGGCAAAGGTATCTTCCAGAATGGCTCTTCCAACGACTAGTTTGCCACCGATAATATAGTCATGTGTAGTGAAGATTGGTTCATTTATCATGTTGGACTCGATTCGATATTATTGGAACACCATGCGCCACCCAGACCTACTGGACATGGGTAATTGGTGCAAACATAACCCATAGTTCCTTTGATCTCAAGACCACATTTGGAGCACTTATTGGCTGTAGTCCAAGTTGGATTCATGGGTTGTACTGGCATGGCACTATAGGGAGCGGATGGAATTGACTCAGTAAATGTTCCATCATCATAGAATGTAACGATGCGTATGGCTTTTCTCATGATATAGAGACAATTGAGATTAGTCGCTTACCCAACGAGTTTGCAAATTTGGTTGCTTCGCTCTCTGATTTAAATAATTTGACCAGTGCTACCTTATGCTGCTCGTTGGTGTCTGGAATATATTTCACTTTCCACATAGTATATCCTTATTGAGTTGAGCCACCATAGACTTGTGACTCCAGTTGTCTTACTCGATCGTTGGCTTGTTGCAGTGCTTGCTCGAGTTCCTTGATTCTGTTCGCCATGGCTAGGATGGCTTCAGTTTCTTGTTGTTGCAGGGTTTTCATTACTCAGCGATACAATCAGTTGGGTTTGCAATAATCAAACCACCATTTTCATCCAGTGCGTAGACTTGTCCCCAGACAGCTTCGTTACCTTGATATTCCATTACCTGTGTCTTCACAGTGGCTTTGATACCTTTGATTGTTACCTTATCGCCTTCTTGAAATTGCGGTGTTCCAATACTCATTTCATTTTCTCCTTAAAGAATTTATTTATTACCATCGATGAACAACAGCCCTGACACCACATGGTTCAGTACTGGTGCAGTGACTTCCATACCTGACTGCCACCGAAGAGCAGCCAGATAATAGTATGACTAACGAAACAATGACTTTAGCCATTGGAATAGATTTAGGAATCGTTCCCAGTGAGCAGGATGATGCGGACATCTTCCCTGTCTATAGTCGCAATCTGGTTGGTAGTAACGACCACAGACTTTGCAGCGTTCCATACCATCAGTTGGAAAGGGTTTCACTTTGTGGCTTCCTCGATTTCTTTACGATACTTGGTCTGTAGAATGCGAACAATACTCACGGAAGATTTATAGAATTCCTCAGCTGATTCCTTTGGTATATTCATACCTGAGATCTTGAAGATTTCATCCGCTCCAATCTTGTTCTGAGCATCGTTCAGAATAATTGCAATGGCTCTACGCTTGGTTGAATTCATGTCTTTATGTGCCACTGTGATATTGAATACGTATGGTGCTTTGATTCCGTTTTCTCCCAGTGTCTTTAGCTTGGGTGCTTGTGGCAGACGAACAGGACAGGATGCTGCAAATGCTTGTAGGTTTGGATTCTTGGTCTTCATGGCTTCATATGCTTCATAGCGATCGATGACCATAATCACTCCATTGTTCCCAGCCATATTGACCAGTGCATCATTGTTGGACCTGAAAACGATATAGCGGACTTTGAATCCAAACTTCTCGCCCAGTGCCAATGCAGTTAGGTGAGCAGCGTTTCCGAACCCCACACCACCAACTGTAACCTCTTTGATACCTTTGATTGGTCCATTGGTAATAACAGCCCAACATGCGTCACCGATGGTATGGATAGGAATGTAATCTTCTTCCTTAATCAAACCCTTGTTTACGTTCTCAACGAATGCAGGTGCAATGATAGCCAGACTGTTCTCGTCCATGGATTTCAGTGCAATAACCTGATTACCTCCAGGTTTGAATTCAAGGATAAACTTGTAGATGTTCTGAGACTTATTGGCTTCATCAATAATCTTGAACATTGCTGGCGTACCAGAATGCGTTGGACTATATGGTGAGTAGATTCTTACTATCTCTTGTGCGTATACATTTAAACTGAATAATGCACCGATTAATAAACTCGCTAACTTCATTAGCCACCTCTCCCTGCTGCACGTGTAATTGGTTTATTGGAAGCAATGCGTCCAACTGCTTTCTTGACTGCACTGCTGGCTTCTTTCTTGGTCATGCCATATTCCTTCATGGCATTGTTCCTTGCTTTCTTCTTTGCTTTCTTAAGTAACTTCTTTGCTTCCCACTGCTCTTTAAAGGTACTCATAGTTATCGCTCTCCTTGTTATTACCTACTTGAATTGCACCATTACGTATATGGAATCGATATGCCATAGTTGTCTTTGGTGACAGAGTTACAAATCGTTTGATGTTTGGTCGGTATGCTTCAAGATGTTTTCTTAACGTAAAGATAATCTCTCGACCTGCGCCAGCTTGGTATGACCAAACTGTATAGAATATTGCAAATGATGCGTGGTCATGGCTCACGGACATTTGTTCCAGTTCTTTAACTGTGATTGGAATCTGCGTGGTGTAAGCCACACAGATAACTGCTTTGATAGCATCGTCATCATTGTATAATCCGTAAACTTCTCTACCACATTCAGTTCTAAACCTCATTGATAGTTCTGGTCTAACAGTATCATCTTTGATGAACGGAAAGGATTCATCTCGTTCAAGTCTAATCATAATTCAATTTTACATTAATATTACTTATTTGTCAAATATAAAAGCGAATGTATAACTTGTATCTGATTTTGCAATATCATTTGAATATTCCAAAATTTCATCATACGTATATTGTTTTGTAATTATACTCTCGCCAATGGAAATTGCAATAACCCTTGATGGGCTAAGAATAGTTATTGCAGATTGAAAGTCAACATTATACATCTGTTGCAAGCAAGAGAATATAGTCGCTTTCGATTTATCCAAAACTGGATTCTTATTTAGTACAAAATCATCATAATAATTTCTAATCTCAGTTGGCAGTCCAGTTAGTTCAGCTACAATATCAGCTGCAATCTCAGGAGCACCTTTCGTTGTAATAACCTGTATATCATCATATGCTGATAATAATACTTTGGTTATTGCGTCATCAATATATGGGTTTCCAGGTGTAAATAATATAACTCTTTCGAACAATTGTTCCCTGTGTAGTTCTTTTAATTGAACCAACAAACTAATAGTTGCTTTTGCTGGATCTCTATCAGTTTCCCATATACTCAAATTCGTATATTCAATACCCAGTTCAGATAGTAGTTTATATCCTGCTGGTGCATTCTTTTCATCATTACTTGTCATAACACCAATCCACTTATCGTTGGATTTTAGATTAGTAACAATATCGATAAACTCAGGTGTTACTGTTGATTTAGTTATCGGTAAGCCAACTCTGGTTATTTCATATCTAGTCATCAAATCTTATTTTGGATAATATAGGATCATCGGGATGGTCTTGTTTCATTTGTTTGATGAAATTCACTACTTTCTGTAATACAGTAAACCCAAACAACTGAGGAATGAATGCATGTAACACCATTGCCACTGCCCAAATAATAAACACCACTGCCATATGTAATGCCCAGAACATGTGTTTAAAGTAAAACAAAAACCCTGTGTTGGTTCTTGAATATTTGGCTGCTTCTTTTAGGTGATTATCATACCACATCTATTGTTAAACTCATTCTTGGTGTTTTAATATTTGATACTCCGTGAAGTACCGACGTATTTATTATGTGCCATCTAAATGGCTCAACCGAAACTCTTTTAATTTCTGTAACTTTATCTAAACCGATGAATCCTGATTTATAAAAATAATTAGTATTATACAAAGACAAAATACCATCGCCAGTTCTAAAAAGATAGTTCACAGCAAATGGTCGTGAAAGGTCTTTATGTGGCAGTATATCTGCTGTCATTTCTTGCAAACCAATTTTCTTTAATTCATATGGTAAAATTGGTTTTATATTTTCTCTAACCCACTGTTTTAATTCTTCCTCACATTTATACCAGTGATAGGTTTCAGATTTATGCCAAGAAGTATCTACTTTATCTCCTTCTACCAATGAATTAAACTTTTCTGGTATTCTTGGTAAATAGTCTAGGTACTCAAATAAAATCATTTTTCGCAATAAAATGTAACAAACCCAAATCTACTATTGATAATTTGGATTGAATCAAACCCAGTATCACTTAAAGTTTTAATATACCAATCGATCGGCATCAGATTCATATATCCCTTTAACTTCTCTTCCTTCTCATATATGTATTCGTCTGTTATTCCATTACTTCTTTTGAAGTCATAATACATTTCTTTAATGGTTTCGTCTTGTGGGGTTTTGTCTGATAGAATAAACACACCACCATTATTCATATTATCGTAAACATCTTGTATGTATTCTTTTCTCTCATTGATGAAATGCAAGGTCCAATTAGCCAATACCATATCATAATTACCAGCAGGTAATTTGGCAGAATATTTGACTTTATGTTTATGCAAACTGTTGTTAATCATTTCTGGTGAATTATCTACACCGATAATATTCTTGAAACCATCTTTAATAAAAATATCAAGAGTATGTCCAAGTGCAGAACCAATATCAATAATTGAACTGTTTTTATCAAACTTTTTATTTGCTATATTCAAACAGGTATCGATGACTCTTTGATAATCGGGTATGTTTGTTCTAGCCTCAAATTGGAATCGCTTGGCAACATTATCATCAAACTCCCATGTTTTCTGGAGAGTTTTAACTGAATTATTTACAGTGTTGTGATATAGAGAAACCTTTTTAGTTTCTTCTACCTTGATAAATCTCGCTATGTATCTGTTTGCTGTGATAAAGGAAGGATCTAGTTCTTCCATTGGGCTATTATAAACATCAGTGGTAGTTGTTATTGCTTCTGGTTTAATTCTACCACCATCAATCGCAAATCCATTCTCATTTAGAATAAACGATAATGCTTTAAGTCCAATGATAGGTGTTAATCCTTCTGAGTATCTGTAATTATCCGTCTCGCTTAGTTTCGGTATAACCATTCTGTATGGTTTGAATTCAATTTTAGGATAGGTTGTTTCCTGCAACTCAATAGACTCAATTACAATACACTCATTTGAAACCTGAGAGATTAGTTTAACCAACTCAACAACATCAGTGTATCCGTGAAGTAACCCAGAAGCAACAACTATATCATATTTTTCAGTTGTCTCTCTGAGAAAATCCAATACATCCTTCTCTACAATATTAAAATTCTTGTGATGTTTTGAAAGTAATTCAACTGACTTATCTACAAATTGTTTTTGTAACTCAACACCAGTATAATGTTTTGCTCCATGCATCAAAGCATAATGACCATAAGCACCGAAGCAACTACCCAAATCCAAAATAGTTTTACCTTCGATTAACCATTTTGGTAAAGTAGATTCGCATCTCTTCGTCATAGTTTCATAATTAACTCGTGGCATTCCCCTATCTTTTCTAGGATCGCAGTCAACGAATTCTTTATGTAATTCAAAGAACATCATACCTCTATACTTCCCATTTTGTAAACTTGTTCTTCATTCTTTTCCAATTCTTTAATGAAGTCAGAATGTTTCCAGTGAATGTTGGAAACGATTGCATTTCTATAATCATATCTAGCGTTATCATAATCAGTTGGCTCAACAAAGTGAACCAGATATCCTGGATGAATTACCATTAACCCACGCTCGACAGCAACACGTTTGAATGGTGTAAACTGATTGTGCCACATAACACCACCACGTGGGTCAAGTAAAACTAAATTGCCACCATTTCGTTTTGGAACTGTAAGGTAGATAATACCAACACCCAATGTCTGTGCATGTTTATGTGGTGAAATACGATACACGCTGTTCTGTTTGATCTCACGGAAGTAACCTTTTGAGCAGAACAGTGGTGGCAGTGGCATTTCAGTTAATGGGCGATAGTATTTGTCTGTTAATTCAACAAACTTTTTCTCTACCTCTCTAAAACTATCAGGTAGATCTGGTAGTTCCCATATATTCGTTTTATTGAATGTTGCAGCTGCTCCTGGCTTCAATAAGTATTTCGCATCAGTTTCTAGTTGACGAATAAAATCTTCTGTGAATGGTCTAGCTGTAACAACTGGTGTCTGCCAAAGATTGTGAACCTCATCAACAACTTCATCGTTGTGTCTGAGATATGTAACTGGTTTTTGTTCCATCGATTCCATCAGATTCCCCTTAACAAATTCATAACATGTTCCCTACTACCCATGTAATCTACTTCTGTAAATTTTTCTGTCCTAAAATTCATTTTATTATACAATTGCCCCAATTTAGGTTGCGTTCTAAAAAAATAATCAGGATAACCACTGTTCTTTGGTCGTTTAATACACCCAGTTATATTAGCTTTATTAGTAAGACTATTTTTATTGATATCATATTCTTTCATATAGCTATACATTATTTCTGGATTCCAACTTAAAAAATTGAATGGCATATCGTTATTGATCATACCAGAAACTAAATCAGGTATATGAAGATAATATCCAGTTTCTTTAACTCTGTAATCATCATATGAAAATTTTTTCATATTTTGTTTTTTCATATGTGACATTGTAATGTCTGGGTAGTATGTAAAATCTCCTGTTCCAGCTACTAAGACAGCATTTTGTTTTCTTGCTGCTTCAGATAAAACTTGAACTGCCACTGCTGCTGGTAATGGGCGACATCTGTAAGTTAAAGAATTTTTTACGAGTTGAGATATAAATCTATCTATATCATAATTTATTATAAGTGGTTTTATATTATGAGTATCACACCAATCGATTGCCCACCAAACATCTAAGCTGTTTAAATCTTCACAAGTGAATATAGCTGGAGTGAATTTAATCTTATTATTATAAAATGTATTTGCAACATGCTCAGAATCTATACCACCACTCATGGCTACAAATACATTTTCATTAATGTTAGCTATCTGTTCTGCAACAAGTTTTGAAGCTGTGTGAAAATCCAACCCAGTAGCTAACTGCGTTGGATTAAGTGTCACTTTAAAGTCTGCTAATTGATCTGGGTTTGTATTATATGTGTATTGAATCCAGCCACCAGAGCCAATTTTATATGTATTTGAATAGGATTCGTTTAGCATCATCAAAATAAAAATTTCCAGGAGACGCATGTCTCATAGTTAATACTATTCGTTCATTATCAGATTGACTATTGTCCCAATCATGATATATGTCAGTGTTAAATAAAATAAACTCTCCCTGCGCTGCGGTCATAAATTTAACTGGATTAAGGTTGGATGTATCTATATTTGGTAACACTCTAGATTTCATATATTGATTATCTAAAAGATCTATTTTAAAATCTTTCATATCATCATCACTCCACCATCTCGTTATACACTTATCATCAAGAATGCTGATGGTAATATTAAAACTAACTCTGTGATCAAAACTATCTTTATGTATATCACTGCGCCACTTAGGATAAGTTCTAAACATGGTGAATCTATCTCTATTTAATTCGATTTCAGATTTAAATGGCAATAAAGATATAATGCTGTCAGATCTTCTCCTATGCATTTTTAACCATTTATCATTGTTAAAGGAATCATTCTGTATAGATTCGTTGCATATATTAATAATATCATTTATTGCATCAAAATGAAACCTAATATAATATGGACTGCAATCTTCTCGTACAGTGAGCATATTAATCCTTCAATCTCACCCTAAATGCTAATGAGTATCTAAAACACTCTGCCCATTCAGCTACTGGTCTGGTCGTGTGTAATGTTCTTCCATCATAAAGAATGATGCGACCTGGAACTGTTGGGATTGTTGCGTATGGGTAGCCAACTGAGAAACCTCGAGATTGTCCCCATCCCTTTTGGAATTGTTGATGATCGCCTGTTGGATCATCGTTCTCATAGAATATATTTTCGCCAAACCATGTTGGGTGCCAGACAGGATTGGCGATATAAAGTAATGTGTAGTTTCTGGTTTCGTTCATATCGATGGTGTCACGATGAACACCATGCGATCGTTTAATTTCTTCGTTACCTTGCACATTAACATAAACACGTTGCAAGAAGTTTGGGTTGTTTTTTGACCAGCATCCTTCTTTATCACCATCAATAATGAATCTGTTGCCGAGATGTTTATTAATCTCTTTCCATAACTTGTATATGGTTCTATGTCTAAACTCTAGATCGTTCTCAGAATTACCAAATGTAACTCTGTGCATAAACTGACTATTCCATGATGGAAGATTTTTATTGTTGTATTCTTTTTTATTTTCTTCTGGGAAATAAGTTACAACAGTACCCACTTTTGGATACTTAGCATCCTTCATCATGGCATAGTGTTCAAGCCCACGGATATACTTCCAAACTTCTTCTTGCTGCTGCTTTGATATCACATCATCGTGCACTTCGTACTTAAATTGTTTTTCCATAATATCCTCACATGTTAGATATTCTATTTATGCTGCTTTCATAAATGACTTATATCTGTCTGCTGCATATGACGCAGCAAATGCTTTTGGTTTAACCATAGGAACAACATTACACATTCCTTTGATGAACCCAACTGCTTCGTTTATCACACAAGAAGAACCATGCATTTCATCTGGATTAATATCAAGATGCACTTCTACTTCTCTGTCTTCTATGACATCATGAATCTTGGTGTATAGTTCTGCAATCTTATAAACTTCATTCATAAGACGCATACGTGGTCTATCACGTTTCTGATCCCAGTCACGTTCACGTTGTACTTCACCAAAAATCTTACAGCCATTGTTTCCATTAATATGGACAACAACGACCAAAGTATAATCTGCGTACCAATCTTTTCCAATCAAAAATCGTTCAGAGTCACCACCGATATAAACTTTCGTTTCAGGACTCTGTGCCATAATGAAATCTCTAACTTCATCGATGTCAATTGCTTTACGCATACTATACTCCTGTTATAATTATGGAGCGGATAGGGGAAATCGAATCCCACTCTGCGCAGCTTGGAAGGCTGGCGACACACCTCGTGCTTACCCGCATAATATGGCATCCCTCCAGGGACTCGAACCCCGACTAAAAGTTTTGGAGACTTCCGTGCTGCCATTACACCAGAGAGATATTGGTGCCCTAGGAAGGATTCGAACCACCGACCTACTGATTACTAATCAGTTGCTCTACCAACTGAGCTACTAGGGCAAAACTTTAATCGAACACTGCTACGATATGTTCTTCGTCAATAATAACTCGTTGAGCATCATCAACTTTAATAATAGATCCTTTTGTCCAATCAAGAAGAATAACATCACCTTCTTTTACCATCGTGACACCTGGACCAATCGCAATAACAGTTGCTTTCTTTGATTCACGAACTGAAGTTGCTCCCTCGAGAATAATTCCAGATTCACTTTTATGTTCGCTCTTGTTTTCAGCAACAAGAACTTTTTTCTTTAATGGTTTAATAATCATAATATCCTTAAAATGGTGGAGATGGTCGGGATCGAACCGACTACCTTTAGCTTGCAAAGCTACTGCTCTCCCAAATGAGCTACACCCCCAATTATCTACCTTGTCCTCTATATTTCTTGTGTGTCTTTTTAGATTTATTCAAAGTGCTTGTCTTACCACCATTCTGGCAAGTTTTCTTAATTACTCTAGTATGTTTACTAGCAACACTACTACTTTTACCCATGCTATCTCCTTATTATATTGGCTCCCCAGCGTGGGATCGAACCACGGACCAACAGATTAACAGTCTGCTGCTCTACCTCTGAGCTACTAGGGAATAAATTTTGGTGCCCCATGACAGAATCGAACTGCCATCTTCGGATTACAAAACCGATGTTCTACCATTTAACTAATAGGGCATATCTTATATATCTTGGTCGGAGTAGTAGGATTCGAACCTACGACCCTCTGCTCCCAAAGCAGATGCGCTACCAGACTGCGCTATACTCCGATAAAACTTGGTGGTGATGAGTGGGATCGAACCACTGACCTAATGCGTATGAAGCAATTGCTCTACCTACTAAGCTACATCACCATGGTGCCCCAAGAGAGACTCGAACTCTCACGCTTGCGCACTGGCTTCTAAGACCAGCGTGTCTACCAATTCCACCATCAGGGCATACATTGTTGAAAGTACTGTCATCTGTTTAAGAACATATAGTCTTGGATATTACCCAAGCATTCAGTCCCCTCTACCTTCGCAATCTGCTCAAAGCTCTAATGCCACCACAGCATATCGAGGAACTCGGTAGAGGTCGGAATCACCTTGACAGTCAGGCTGCTGGTTAGGCAACTTTGCTCTCAGACTCTCAACAATGGCAACTGTCCCTAAACAATTGCTATTGTGTCTTGCTAATGTTGGACGACGATCCTCAGGTCTAGAAATCCGTATGCGAAGTCCACCATCACTCGCATATTTTTATTGATAGGTCTTTCACCTACCTCGCAGAAGTGTGGATAACTGAATAGGGATTATCAGTCATAGCCATTGCGGGACTAATTTTGGTTGCAGGTAGTGGTAACGCTCCACTCTCACTATGGCATATGAAACCATGTGGGTCTCTTGACCTACCTGCGTCAACTTGGCGGTCCCAAGGGGAATCGAACCCCTCTCTCCACAGTGACAGTGTGGAATCCTAACCGATGAACGATGGGACCAAATTTTGGTGGAGATGGCTGGACTCGAACCAACAATACCAGAGGTGGCTGATTTACAGTCAGCTGGGGTTACCAATTTTCCTACATCTCCATTAATGGTATACCGTTTATAGTATCGCTCTCGGACTCCGACGGTATAGCGGATATACGATACCTTCAACCATTAGTTTTGCTGACGCACTATTTGCTAGACCTCAACACGCTTTACTCGAGTTTACGGTTTATTGATCTAGTTACATAACGCTTTGCATGCTTCTGGGCTTACATCAGCAAAACTAATACCACATTTAATTACACTGGGATGATCAGCAACAATCATCACCCGATGACTAACCACGCTATCGTCTAGCGACTGGTCACATCTCACATTACGATCCAGACTACCCAGCGAACTACCGTTTCCGTATCAACATCTTCGAGCATGAAGACTCCACTTCGTTTCCATTTTTCGTGATAACATGACGCACCCATCTTCGTCAAGACAGCTAATGCTCATGCATCCTACTGGATCTGGCAACCCAATGTAATTAAATGTGGTACTCGGTACCAGAATCGAACTGGTCTTCCTGCCGTGAAAGGGCAGTGTCCTAACCGATAGACGAACCGAGCAAGTAATTATTATACCTCAACTTTAAATTAAAGTAAAGTTATTCTATTCTTGCAACATCACCTAGTAAAATATAATCATCGGTAGTTTTATCAAACTGTTCCTTAATTCCATTGTACCTATGCTGGTGCGAGTGCATTCTACGTTTCTTTTCTTCTGGACCAGAAAAGAATCTATCACGATACAATTTACTTTTACTGTTATAACATCTGACTGACATTGCAATTCTATGTTCTGTTGGATACTGCGTTTTATGTATAGTATCGACTCGCAATAATATCAAATCGCCAGCACTAACTTCAGGCACAACACTATGTTTATCTAAATCAAAATCAACTTCATATGTTTTACCAGTGTCATTATCTGTTATGATAGTTTTATCATTCTCACGAACAAAAGTTCTGGCACCAGTACCTGTAAGAAGTTTCTTTAAATCCTCAGGTAATCTACTATGTGGTACAATAAACAATCCAGAAGTTTTTGGATTTGGTTTCACAATAGGAATCCAAAAATTTAATGAGTTGTAAGAATCTTGACACAAATAATATGGCTCATGATCTTGATGATATCCATTGTAAAACACAGAGTTATCAAAAAAGGTTGGAGTCTTTGTAACTATATCAACTGTAATATTAGTTTCTTCTCTAACTCTTTTTAACACTGGCTCCATTAAATTATAGATGTCATGATTAAAATTGGCAAGTATAATTTTTCGTTTCTTCTCCAGTGGCACTTTATCGTTTTTATCAAACTTAGTATTATAAAAACGAGGTTTAGGTTTATCAACTGGAATATTATCAAAAAGAGTTTTGTATTTTTCTAAAGTACTCTTATCAATAAAATTTTTGATTACTACAAATCCTTCAGTTTCTAAATCTTTAATATTATACATATATTAAACACCTTTAATAAAATGGAGTGGGTGACAGGGGTCGAACCTGCATAAAACGGATTTGCAATCCGTCGCCTAACCATTCAGCAGCACACCCACGTAGTAAATTATATATCGTTAACTTTGGTACCCTTGCTCAGATTCGAACTGAGAACAACTTCTCCTTTTGAGAGAGACGACTTTACCAATTTGTCCACAAGGGCAATGGTGGGCTGAGTAGGAATTGAACCTACACTCAATCGATTATGAGTCGACTGCTTTACCATTAAGCTATCAGCCCTACAACATGGCGTCTCGTAAGAGATTCGAACTCCTGACCCACAGCTTAGAAGGCTGTTGCTCTATCCAACTGAGCTAACGAGACAAATTTGGTGCGAGTAGCCAGAATCGAACTGGCATGACTTGCGTCGGCAGATTTTAAGTCTGCTGTGTCTACCGATTTCACCATACTCGCATAATTTGGCGGAAGATGTGAGAGTCGAACTCACTCAGCTGCTTTCACAACTGTACGGATTAGCAATCCGCTGCATTACCATCCTGCCCATCTTCCTTGGCACCCAATGAGAGAATCAAACTCCCAACTCTGCGTTCGTAGCACAGTGTGATATTCATTTCACCAATCGGGTATAATATGGCGGAGAGTGTGAGATTCGAACTCACGGAACATTTTACTGTTCGTCTGTTTTCAAGACAGGTGCAATAAACCAGACTCTGCCAACTCTCCATAAAACTTGGTGGGTCGTGAGAGACTCGAACTCCCGACAGCCTGCGTGTAAGGCAGGAACTCTACCAACTGAGTTAACGACCCATAATACTTGGAGCAGGATATCGGGTTCGAACCGATGACATTCTCGTTGGCAACGAGACATTCTACCACTGAATTAATCCTGCATAAACTTTGGTACCCGATAGTGGTAACGATCCACTCACCTATCGCTTATCAAGCGATTGCTCTACCACTGAGCTAATCGGGTATTGGTGCAACCCACAGGAATCGAACCTGTTTCAATGGCTCTTCAGACCACCGCTATGACCACATCAGCTAGAGTTGCATGGGGTGTCTAATGAGGATCGAACTCATACGGAGGGAATCACAATCCCTAATGCTACCACTACATCATAGACACCATTGGTAGGTGCACAGAGAATCGAACTCTGGTTTACTGGTTAAAAGCCAGTTACTTTACCACTAAGTTATACACCCAAAACCATATTGAAACACACTACCCTCTCAAGTTCATTGGGACAGGCTTTCACTGTGCAAAGTGTGCTTCTATATGGCACCCGAAATAAGAATCGAACTTATACTAACAGAGTCAAAGTCTGCTGTGCTACCACTACACCATTCGGGAACATTTGGTACGCAAATTTTTAAAGAACAATTGGGACGATGCCCTAAAACAAAAAACCCCTGGATTTTCATCGCAGGGGTTTTGAGAAATAAACTTGGTATTAGTTTACTTTACAAAACCCCCAGTATCTGGCTCAATCGCAAATGTATACTGTGGGCGTGAGCATAACCAGCCACTATTAAGTGGTAGATGCTTTCTGCCTAAGGATATCATTTTCGAGTTCATGTAAGAATTATACACCTTTATTGAATTAAAGTAAAGCACTAATTTTAATAACCTTACTTCTTGCAGGGTTATTATTTCCAGTACTAATCTATTTAGTCAAATTTTACCGCTGTTTTGAAAAAAAGTAAAATAAATGTGCGTGTCAGTTGTTCACGGACAACTGACAAACCGACGCTATTTGAGGTATAGCGTAAACCCTACTCGGCAAAACTTAAGCAGCTTCTACTACTTTTGCTGCGTGCTTTGCCATTCTTTCTGCAATGTATGTGTAATGTTTCATAGTGAGAGTGTCACCCTCATCACTTTCTTGAACCACAGCATCAACTAGGTGAACGATGTCATCGTCACTCTTTGCATATGCCATAGACCAAGACAATAAACGATGTAACAAATTGTGATCTAAACAAATTGTTCCGTCATCCATTTTTTCTATCACAATGGTTTTTACCATCTTTTTCATTTTTAGCTCCTTTAAATTATACGCCAACCATCTCTGAATAATAATCTTACAGTCTCGTTGGAAACTTGTATGATGCAATTTTGATATCCATCGATAAGAGTACCATCGGCAGTTGTAATTGTAACTTTACGATTACCCAATGGTGGTTTCATTTCAGCTTTGACAATAATCACTTTACCCGCAGGAGGATCCTTTGGTAGTGTTATTGTTGTAGCTTTTTCTGCATCTACGCCAACATAACAGTCATCAGGTGAAACATTGTATGTGTCGTCAACAACAGTTGTATTTAAAATACAATTATTGTCGTCATCATGTTTAACTGATATTAATCCGTCATCTGTGACACTAATACCATTTCCAATTTTAACAACACCAAGTTGCGTTTTAGATGCAATATCAGCATCCAAAGAAACTGGTACTACTCCTGCTGGAGAAAGTGTTGTTGGTGGCGGAGTTTGCTTTAATGCTCTACCAGCTAATACTACGTTAGGTTGACGATTGTAAGACATATTATAGAACCTTCCACTCAACTCCGCTGTATACCAACGTCAATGAACCATACGGTGCATCGATGGTTGCAGTGGCTGCTCCATCAATAGTACCTGCTGCTGGTGTAATGGTAATTGGAGTTGCTGGAGAAGCAAGACCTAAACCATCTTTAATGTTGAATACACGACCTGTTACACCTGCTGGTAAATTCACAGCAACTGCAACTGGACCTGGAACTTCAACAGAAATTACATCATCAGTATTAACTACTGCGATTGGAGTCGCAACAGCAACACGAACTGCCAGTGTTTGAACACCAGTAGCTGAAATTGTAATGGTATTTGAACCAGTGCCAGATGTTGGCGTAATGGAAATACCTGTTCCTGCAAGGATCGAGGTTGGGTTGTTTGAATAAGACATTTCGTTTCCTTAATTACTTTTTAACAAAATCTGAAATTAACATACCAAGAGATACTGCTGAAGACAATAGAGCAAATGCTGCTGTAGTTATAGTTTTGAGGATATACGAACGTAAATCACTCTCTCTACTTTCAAGTTCAGTCTGTCTATCTTCGATTTCATCCATACGTGCTTTCGTGGATGCGTCTCTCTGACGACAGAGAATTACATGAGCAGCAAGGTTTTCACCTTCTATACTCTCTGGTGATTCAACTTTAGTTTTGGTGAATATTAACATCACACAATACTCCACGCTTCACCATTGAAAATAACAGTAATGCTACCAAACGACGTATCGATAGTGGCTGTACCAATATCAACATTCTGACCTGTTCCTTGAACTATAATTGGTGTTGTTGGCGATGCGTTACCATCACAATCTTTAATAATATACACAGTTCCCGTAATTCCAGTTGGTAGCGTAATCACTACTTGTCCTGCATGTGTTACACACAAGAAATAATCAGCTGATGTAGCAGTGTATTCTGGTGTTGTAACTTCAGTTACAGGAACTGGACTTGGCTTCGCATAAGTCACAACATTGATAACATCATTATCGTTACCACATACTGGTACTGTAGCTGCTGGCACTACTGGGAATGGTGGGAATGGTGGAAAATAAACCAATGGATTAATTCCCTGATATTGATTTTGTTCCATGAGTACTCCAAGAACACCCACCGAAGTGGGTGTATGTTAGATTATCTAATGTTAGTGTTGGTGTTAACTGGGTTAGCAGTTAAAGTACCAGAACCTACATTGATTGCTTCATTGTTGGAACGAATTGTTTGTGCAAGACCCCAGATGGCGTTGTATAGGTGGCCATACTGTTGTTGTTGCTGTTGTTGTTGTTGCATCTGGTTGATGTTGTTTGTAGTTGTCACTTCAACACCACGAGTGCGTTCTGCTGTATCGAAACGTGCTTGTAAAGCAATCACTGCTGCGTTAGCATCAGACAATTGACGATTCAATGTAGCTTCGTATTGAGCAGTAATCAATGCACGTGTTTTGTCACCATCGTTGGCGATGTCTTTAGCTAACTCGTAACGATTTTCCATTACTTGTTGCTGAACACCATTCAACTGTTGAGAAAGAACCATAGTTCCTGCGTTGACTGCTTCTTTTACACCTTCAACACGTGCAGCCAAAGATGCTGTAGTGTTGTTAAATTGTGATGTGATGCCGATAGTTTGGTTTGCTTGAGATGCTTCCATTGCAGCAGTTGATACTGCTACGTCTTTAGCAACTCCACCAATCGCAGCCATCAAGTCCATGTTTGCTTGTGATTGCTCTGGTGGGCTGCGTAGTGCTGCGCCAGCACCTACACCATCGTTGCCGAAGAGATTTCCGTTGTTGCGTAGTAGAGAACCGAGGATTAAACCACCGATTAAGCCACCACCACCTCCGAAAAGACCATCGTTGCTTCCACCCATCAACATACCTGTTGGAGATAATACTTCTGCCATTTTTACTTCCTTTAAAACTTTTGAGATTTTACTACAGTGGTAGGGATACCACATTCTTACATGATGTATGACGTCGTTCAATGGGAAAGGTCGTGAACCTCGCCCAGTAGAACTACTTATAATAAGTAAACCTAAAGTTTTACTTTTTTAGTAAAAAAATTTATTTTTTTTCGCAAAAATAGTGGGAAACCACTATTTTTTAGGCAGCGAAGGAAGAACCGCAACCGCAAGTTTGTTTTGCGTTGGGATTGGAGATTTTGAATGCTTGTTCAAATGCCTTGGTTTCATAATCGACTGTAGCACCAGTCAAATATTGCATACTCATATAGTCTACAACAACTTTATCTACGACAAAATCGTCTTCTTCTTTTTCAGAGAATTCGAATGTGTAGGAATATCCAGAACATCCACCACCTTTGACTGCGATACGTAAGTATGGTTCGTTGTTTTCTGCCAACAAATCAGCGATTTTGGATATTGCGTTTTCTGTAACTGTAATCATTTGCATGCGCACTTTAATTCGTAGTCTTTAATTGCTGCTTTTATGGCATCTTCTGCTAAGATTGAGCAATGGATCTTAACAGGTGGTAATGCAAGTTCTTCGGCAATTT